>JADMIO011638355.1_pt1 | contig 54006 bp, 52 predicted proteins | sample 8958161 | NCBI WGS metagenome assembly JADMIO01 (sample SAMN16585339, study PRJNA669376) | soil metagenome | isolation source: Crop rotation soil | place: USA: Cullars Rotation, Alabama | collected 2011
CCGCCGCGCCGGCGGGCGCGGTCTGGATGCCGAAGCCGCCCTGCCCCGCGCACCAGAACAGCCCCGCCACCGCCGGATCGAAGCCGTACACCGGCAACCGGTCCGGCGCGAAGCTGCGCAATCCCGCCCAGCGCCGCTCGACCGCCGCGACCCGCCAGTCGACCACATGCTCGAACCGGTCGACCGCCAATGCGACGTCGATCTCCTCGGGCGCGACGTCGTGCGGATCGACCGGCGTCTCGTCGTGCGGACTCAGCCACAGCCGCCCCGCCTCCGGCTTGAAATAGAACCGCCCCGCGATATCGGCGACATGCGGCAGATCGGCGCCCGCGGGCGGATCGGTGCGCAACTGCACCATCGTCCGCCGATAGGGCTGGATGCCGAGCGGCGCCGCGCCCAGCCGCACGGCGATGCGATCCGCCCAGGCCCCCGCCGCATTCACCAGCACGCGCGCGCGATACGTCCCCGCAGGCGTCGCGATCGTCCAGACGCCGTCGGCACGCCGCGCCTCGTCCAGCCCGGCGCGCGTCGCGATCGCTCCACCGGCGCGGCGGAATTCGGCCAGATAGGCGGCATGGAGCGCCGCGACATCGATATAGGCGCAGCTCGGCTCGTGCACGCCGAGCGTCCATTCGGGCCGCAGCCCCGGCACGAACTCGGCGGGATCGACGCGGTCGAGCACCACCGCGGTCCCCTCGAACGCGGCGAGGAAGGCGTCGACCCGCCCGGCATCCGCCGCCCGCCCGATATGCAGCGACCCCAGCGGTGCGAGATAGCCGCCGCCGCGCAACGCCGCTTCGGAGGCGCTGGTCAGCGGCTGGATGCCCGGCCCGCCATAGGTCTCCGACCAGAAGGCGGCCGAGCGCCCGGTGCTGTGATAGCCCGCCTGCGCCTCCGCCTCGAGCAGCAGCACGCGCGCGTGCGGCGCAAGCGCGGCGGCGAGGCTGGCGCCGGCGATCCCCGCGCCGATGATCGCGATATCGTGGATCATCGCAGCCGGTCCAGGAACGCGTCGATCGCGTCGAAGGCACGCCGCCGCACCGCATCGTCCTCGCGCAGGATCTCATGCGCCGATTCGGCACCGAAGCGCACCAGTTCGACCCGCGGCAGCCGCGCCGCCAGCCGCACCGCGGCGCGGGCATCGACCAGCCGGTCGGCATCGGCGACCAGCATCAGCATCGGCACCGCGAGCGCCGCCAGTCGTGGGTCGGCCTGCAGCCGCGCGCCCGAGTCGAACGCCTCCAGCACCCACGCCCAGCTCGGCGGCCCGAGCAGCAGCGACGGATCGCGCGCATACCAGAAGGCTTCGTCGGCATAGCGATCGAGCGAATGGGTGAGCCGCTGCTGGCGATGGCCGGCGGACGCCTTGCCCGGCCGCACCGTCCACGCCGGCCGGGCGGGATCGCCGATCTTCGTCATCGCCCAGGCGACCGCACGACCGGCCCGCGCGCCGAGCGGTGAGCGCACCCCGATCATCGGCGACACCAGCACCGCCGCATCGGGCATGACGCCGCCGTCGAGCATCGCGCGCAACGCCAGATGCCCGCCCATCGAATGGCCGAGCAGCACCGCCGGTCCGCTCCCCTCGCGCGTCCAGTCGCGCCAGAAGGCGGTGAGATCGCCCACCCACGCGTCGAAACTGGCGGCATGGCCGACGTGCGGATCGGCGGCGAGCCGCCCGGAGCCGCCCTGCCCGCGCCAGTCGAACGCGGTCACCGACCAGCGCCGCGCATGCAGGTGGCGGATCGTCTCGAGGAATTTCTCGACGATGTCCGCGCGGCCGCCCTGCACCAGGATACGCCCGCGGGCGTCGGGGTGCGGCCAGTCGAAGCGACGGTGGCGCCAGCCGTCGGGCGCCCGCCATTCCGTCAGTCTCGAATCGGCGGGCAGGTCGCGGCGCAGCTCGGCTTGGTCGGTCATCGTTGCTTTGGTTACGGTTTCGCAAGCCATGCCGTCTACCTGTCGCGTCCGATGGGATGGGATAGTCTATTGATCGCGGCGCTGGCCGTCACGCTCGGCGGCCTGCTCGTCGCCGCGGGAATCGAGGATGCCCGCACCCGCGAGATCGCCAATGGCAAGAATGCGGCGATCGCACTGCTCGCGCCGCTGTGGTGGTGGGCGATGGGGCTCGGCTGGGGCGACGTCGCGGTGCAATTGCTCGTCGCGGCGATCGTCTTCGCGGTGTTCGTCGGCGCCTTCGCCTGCGGCTGGATGGGCGGCGGCGACGTCAAGATGATCGGCGCGCTCGCCTTGTGGCTGCCGCTCGGCGGCCTGTTGCAGATGCTGATGCTGATGTCGGTGCTCGGCGGCGCGATCACCGTCGCGATGATGATCGAGCGGCGCTGGCAGCGCCGAATCGGCGAGGTCGAGGTGCCTTATGGCGTCGCGATCGCCGCGGCGGCGCTGCTCGCGCTGCCCGCCACTCTGCCAGCCCTTTGAAGACGAACCGGATTTTAACCAGTCCGCGGCCAAGATGGCCCAATCAACCACCGGTGCGCTGAAAGGCCCGTTGAGACCATGGATAGTCGCAAGATCGTTTTGCTGGTGGGCGCGTTGCTCGTCGCCGGCATCACGGCGTTTTTCGCCCGCTCGTTGCTCGTCGGCGCCTCCGCGCCGCAGGCGGTGGCGATGGGCGCCCCCGCCCCGGTCGTCGTCACCGGCCCGGAAGTGCTGGTCGCGACCCGCGCGCTACCCGTCGGCACGATCCTCGACGCCACCGCGCTCAAGTTCCAGCCCTGGCCGCAGCAGCTCGTCGACAATGCCTATTATCTCAAGGCGGGCACCGACGTGGCGAAACTGACCGGCACCGTGGTGCGCAACGCGATCACCGCCGGCCAGCCGGTCACCCGCGGCGCTTTGGTGTCGCCGGGCGACCGCGGCTTCCTCGCCGCCGCGCTCGGACCGGGAATGCGTGCGGTCACCGTCAGCGTGTCGAGCCAGGCGGCGGTCGCCGGCTTCGTCTTTCCGGGCGACCGCATCGACCTCGTCCTGACCCAGACCGTCAACGGCGGCGGCGACGGCCAGCCGCTCAAGGTGTCCGAGACGATCATGCGCAACGTCCGCGTGCTCGCCACCGACCAGCGCACCGACAATGTCGTCGGCGAGGACGGCAAGTCGAAGGTCACGAGCTATTCGACGGTGACGCTGGAGGCGACGCCGAAGATGGCCGAACAGGTCGCGGTGGCGCGCACGATCGGCGAATTGTCGCTGTCGCTGCGCGCGCTCGCCGACAATTCGACCGAACTCGAAGAGGCGATCGCCAGCGGCGCGGTCAAGGTGCCCGACGGCGACCCGCGCGCCGAAAAGGCGATGATGCTGCGCCTCGCCACCCAGCCGCAGACCGGCGGCACCACCTTCGCCACCGGCGCCGACGTCTCGCGCTTCCAGCGCAGCACCGTGCCGGCACGCGCACCGGCCGCCGGCACCCCGATGGGCACCGGCACCGCACCGGGTGGCGCGCCCGGCGCGGGCGGCGCGACGATCCAGGGCCCGGCCGTGCGGATCGCCCGCGGCAACACCGTGACCGTCGTTCCGGTCGGAGGGAAAAACTGACATGCCTCTCGTCCACCCCCTCCGCACCCGCTGCGGCCGCACCGCCGCCGTCGCGCTGGCGCTCGCCACCACGGTCGCCGCGCCGCTCGCCATCGCCGATGCACGCGGCACCGGCGCCGATGCCGCGGTCGCCGGCGGCAGTTCGTCGGTCGTCCAGGTCAACACCGGCCGCGGCCGGCTGGTGACGCTGTCGCGACCGATGAGCGACGTCTTCGTCGCCGATGACAGCATCGCCGACGTCCAGGTCCGCTCGCCGACGCAACTCTACATCTTCGGCAAGAAGACCGGCGAGACGACGATCTCCGCCACCACCCGCGGCGGCGCGGTCGTCTATGCGACCACCGTCCGCGTCGGCAACAATCTCGATTCGATCGCGACGATGCTCCAGCTCGCGATGCCCGACGCGCGGCTGATCGCGACGCCGATGAACGGCATCGTGCTGCTCACCGGCACCGTCGCCGGCCCCGGTGACGCCGCCGAGGCCGAACGGCTGGTCCAGGCCTATGTCGGCGACGCGACCAAGGTGCTCTCGCGCCTCAAGACCGCGACCCCGCTGCAGGTCAATCTGCAGGTCCGCATCGCCGAGGTCAGCCGGACGTTCATCAAGAACGTCGGCGTCAACCTCGGTTCGGTCGACTCGACCGGCGGGTTCAAATTCGGCATTGGTCGCGGCGGCGTCAGCCCTCAATATACGCCGGGTTTCCCGCTGGCGACCGGCTTCAACACAGGTACGAATACCACCCTGATCCCGAACGGCAGCTCCGGCTCGACGCTCGGCCTCGCCGGCAGGCTGCTCGGCCTCGACCTGCTCGCTGCGGTCGATCTCGGCGAGACGCTGGGTCAGGTGACGACGCTCGCCAACCCCAATCTCACCGCCTTGTCGGGCGAGACCGCGACCTTCCTCGCCGGCGGCGAGATCCCGATCCCGCTCTCCGGCGGACTCGGCACCGTCACCGTCGAATACAAGCAATATGGCGTCAGCCTCGCCTATACGCCGACGGTGCTGTCCGACGGCCGCATCTCGCTGCGCGTCCGTCCCGAGGTGTCGCAGATCGACAATGCCAATGCGGTCAGCGTCGGCGGCACCCGCGTTCCCGGCATCACCACCCGCCGCGCCGAGACGACGCTGGAGCTCGGCTCGGGCCAGAGCATGATGATCGGCGGCCTGCTCTCCAACAGCCACGGCAACAACATCGACAAGACGCCGTTCCTCGGCGACCTGCCGATCATCGGCTCGCTGTTCCGCTCGACCAACTTCCAGCGCAACGAGACCGAGCTGGTCATCATCATCACCCCCTATCTGGTCAAGCCGGTGAGCGATCCCGCCCAGATCGCGCTGCCGCACGACGGCTATCGCGCGCCGAGCGATGCCGCACGCATCCTGCTCGGCGAGGTCGGTTCGGGCGGCAACGGTCCGCGTCCGGTGCCGACGATGGTTCCCGGCGGCCAGCCGCCCGCGGCGACGATCGGCGCCGCCGCGGCGGTGCCGCCGGTGCCGCAGCGTCAGCCCGCGCCCGTCGCCGCCGATCCGCGCGCCACGTCGAAGAAGAAGGGCGCCGTCCCCGCCCCCGGATTTTCCAACTGATGCCCGCGCCGGCCCCGATCAAGGACCCGTTCAAGGACATGGCCCCGATGACCAAGCATAAGCTGCTTCTCGCCACCCTGCCCGCGCTGCTTCTCGGCGGCTGCATGGGCACCACCAACCGCGGCCTCGAATCGGTCCACCAGCCGGTCGTCGCACGCAGCGATTACGCGCTCGACCTCGCCACCGCCGGGGCCGGCCTCGCCGCCGGCGAAGGCCGCCGGCTCGCCGGCTGGATGGACACGATGCACCTCGGCTTCGGCGACAAGGTCGCGATCGACGAGACCGCCGACGGCGCCGGCCGCGCGCGCGACGAGATCGCCGCCGTCGTCGCCAGTTACGGCCTGCTCCTCTCCGACGACCGGCCGGTGACCGCCGCGCCGGTGACGCCCGGCACGCTGCGCGTCGTCGTCAGCCGCATGCACGCCAGCGTGCCCGGCTGCCCCGACTGGAGCCGCAATTCGAGCAACGAATTCGACGCCAACACCTCGTCCAATTACGGCTGCGCCATCAACGCCAACCTCGCCGCGATGATCGCCCGCCCCAGCGACCTGGTCTCCGGCACCGATGCACAGCCGCTCGTCGATACCGCGGCCAACACCAAGGCGATCGACACCTATCGCAAGAAGGCGCCGACCGGCGCCGCCGCGCTGCAGGCGACCAGCGCCCGCGGAGCCAATTGATGAACGCCCCCTGGAAACCCGCCGGTCTGTCGACGCGCGAGCCGTTCGCCGCCTACGTCTGCGACGAGACCACCGCCGAAACGCTGCGCCCGATCGCCGCCGAACTCGGCTGGTCGGTCGACAAGGTCTACAAGGGCGGGCTGCGCAACGCCGTCCAGTCGCTGTCGGTCTCGGCCAGCCCGCAGATCCTGCTCGTCGATCTCGCCGAATCGGGCGATCCGCTCAGCGACATCAACGGCCTCGCCGAAGTGTGCGAGCCCGGCACGGTGGTGATCGCCGCCGGCCAGGTCAACGACGTGCGCCTCTACCGCGACCTGATCGCCAGCGGCATCCAGGATTATCTGCTCAAGCCGCTCCATCCCGACGCGATGCGCGAGGCCTTCGGTCACGCGCAGGCGATGCTCAACGCCCCCAAGCTCGCCGAGGCCAGCATCGACCGGCCGCATTGCGCGATCGCCGTCATCGGCACGCGCGGCGGCGTCGGCGCGTCGACCGTCGCCACCTCGACCGCCTGGCTGCTCGCCGAGCGCGAGAAGCGCACCACCGCATTGCTCGATCTCGACGTCCATTTCGGCACCGGCGCGCTGACGCTCGATCTCGAGCCCGGCCGCGGCCTCACCGACGCGATCGAGAATCCCAGCCGCATCGACGGCCTGTTCATCGAACGCGCGATGGTCAAGGCGACCGAGAAGCTCGCCGTCCTCTCCGCCGAGGCACCGATCAACGCGCCCCTGGTCACCGACGGCGCCGCTTTCTACCAGTTGCAGGAAGAGATGCGCGCCGCCTTCGAGGCGACGGTGGTCGATCTGCCGCGTGCGATGCTGGTCCAGCACCCGCAGCTCATCAGCGACATCCAGGCCGCGGTGATCGTCACCGAACTCACTCTCGCCTCGGCGCGCGATACGATCCGCATCCTGTCGTGGCTCAAGACGCATGCGCCGCAGACGCATCTCACCGTCGTCGCCAACCGCGTCCACCCCGCCGCGCAGCTCGAGATCAGCCGCAAGGATTTCGAAAGCTCGATCGAGCGCAAGATCGACTTCCTCGTCCCCTTCGACCAGAAACTGGCGGCGCAATCGGCCAAGCTCGGCAAGCCGCTCGCCGAGGCGGGCAAGAACACCAAGACGATCGCGCCGCTGATCGACCTCACCCGCCACGTCCTCAACGCCGGCGAGGAACTCGTCGCGGGCAGCGGCGAGGGCAAGACGCGCAAGAAGGGCAAGTCGCTGATCGGCGGCTTCTCCGCGTTGCTGCCGCGCCGCGCCAAGAAATAGCGTCGCGGCGATGGACCTCTTCCCTCTCGCCATGGTGCTGCTCGGCGGCGGACTGGCGATCGCCTTGGTCGCCTTCGCGCTCGCCGGCCCATCGCCGCAGCGCGCGCAGACGCGCCGCGTCGCCGCGATGCGGATGCGCCACGGCGATTTCGCGGTGGTCGAATCGCAGATGCGGCGCATCGCCGCCGGCCGCGTCCAGACCCGCACCGACCTCGCGGTCGGCCGGCTGCTGCCCAATCCGGCGCAGCTCGCCCACCGGCTGGCGATGACCGGCAAGGACTGGAGCGTCGGCCGCTACGGCATGGTCAGCGCCGGGCTGATCGTCGTCGTCGCCGGGCTGCTGATGCTCAAGGGCGCGCCGTTCCTCTTCGCCCTGCTGTTCGGCGTCGCGGTCGGCGCCGGCGTGCCGCATTGGCTGGTCGGCTATTTCATCCGCCGCCGCGTCACCCGCTTCACCGCCAAATTCCCCGATGCGATCGAATTGCTCGTCCGCGGCCTGCGCTCGGGCCTGCCGGTCAGCGAGACGATCGGCGTCGTCGGCAACGAGGTGGAGGGGCCGGTCGGCGAGGAATTCCGCATGGTCTCCGACAAGATGAAGATCGGCATGTCGATGGACGCGGCCTTGCAGGACACCGCCGACCGGCTCGGCACGCCCGAATTCCAGTTCTTCGTCATCACCATCGCGATCCAGCGCGAGACCGGCGGCAATCTCGCCGAAACGCTCGCCAATCTCGCTACGGTGCTGCGCCAGCGCGGCCAGATGAAATTGAAGATCAAGGCGATGTCGTCCGAATCCAAGGCGTCGGCCTATATCGTCGGGTCGCTGCCGTTCATCGTCTTCGGGATGATCTGGATGATCAACGCCGGCTATATGCAGGGCTTCTTCTCCGAACCGCGGCTGATCATCGCCGGCATCGGCGGCCTGCTGTGGATGGGTATCGGCGTGTTCATCATGGCCAAGATGGTCAGCTTCGAAATCTGATGGCCGGGGGCGAATAGACATGCAGGCTTCCGGACCGACGCTGATGGGCATCGACGTGCTCTGGGTCGCGACCATCCTGTCGGGGGTCGCCGCCTTCGCGGTGATGCTCGCCATCTATACGGTGATGCGCACCGTCACCGATCCGATGACCAAGCGCGTCAAGGCGCTCAACGAACGCCGCGAACAGCTCAAGGCCGGCATCACGGCCTCGACCAAGCGCCGCGCCAAGCTGGTCCAGCGCAGCGACACCACCGACTGGATGCGCGGCCTGCTGTCGTCGCTCAAGGTGTTGCAGGACAGCCAGGTCAAGGACGCGCAGCTCAAGCTGATGCGCGCCGGCATCCGGTCGAAGGAATGGGCGGTCGGCGTCATCTTCGGCCGGCTCGCGCTGCCGATCGTGTTCGGCGGGCTGATGGTGGTCGTCGTCTACGGGCTCGATTATTTCCCCGACTGGTCGCCGTTCAAACGCTATGCGCTGGTCGCGGTGACCTTCATCCTCGCCTACAAGGCGCCGGACATCTATCTGAAGAACAAGATCACCAAGCGCAGCGACGCGATCCGCAAGGGCCTGCCCGACGCGCTCGACCTGCTGGTGATCTGCGCCGAGGCGGGCCTGACCGTCGACGCCGCCTTCCACCGCGTCGCCAAGGAACTCGGCCGCGCCTATCCCGAACTCGGCGACGAATTCACGCTGACCGCGATCGAACTCGGCTTCCTCACCGAACGGCGGCAGGCGTTCGAGAATCTCGCCACCCGCGTCGACCTCGACGCGATCCGCGGCGTCGTCACGACGATGGTGCAGACCGAGAAATACGGCACCCCGCTCGCCTCGGCGCTGCGCGTGCTGTCCGCCGAATTCCGCAACGAACGCATGATGCGCGCCGAGGAGAAGGCCGCGCGCCTGCCGGCGATCATGACGATCCCGCTGATCCTCTTCATCCTGCCGACGCTGTTCATCGTCATCCTCGGCCCCGCCGCCTGCTCGATCAGCGACGCCTTCTAGGGGGAGCCCCCCTTGGGGAGCAGGGTTGTCGCCTATGGCCGTCTGTATGCTTCGGACGACTTTCCAGAAGCCACTCCGTCACCCCGGCCTTGCGCCGGGGTCCCGCTTCTTCAAAAGGTGAGAAGAAGCGGGATGCCGGATCAAGTCCGGCATGACGGCAATGTAAATTCTGTCGCAACACCCCAAATGGTCATTTGCGATAGCCCTGCCTAGTAGAGAGAGAGGCATCCCCCCATGAGGAGGCCGGGAAACACGCCCCACGCCCGTTCGCCCTGAGCCTGTCGAAGGGCAGGTGAGACCCGATCCGCCTCCACCTAAGATCCGTCACCCCGGACTTGTTCCGGGGTCCACTGCGCCGCAAGGGCACGACGTAACCTCCAGCCGTTCTCCTCGCCGCAGAGTGGACCCCGGAACCAGTCCGGGGTGACGGATGGTTCCGGAAAGCGACGGACCAACACCAACACCGGCTGTCCTACACCCGCCCCAAATGCTAGAGAGCGCCCCCCACACGCTCTTTCTCATCGCCATTGATCAGCACGTTTCCGGAAACGATAAACCCGGATCGTTTCCATTCAGGTGTCCATCTTGTCCACGTTCGCCGCCTAACCCGTTCCACCGCAACGACACCGCTTCCACGCAGCGTGACGCTCCCGGCCGGATGAACCAACCCCCGCCGCGCTCGTTATGCACCCGTAACAGGGAGGCTCGGATGCTGTTCACCACCACCACGCAGTTCGTCGCTTTGGCATTGTGCCTCGTCGCCGGCTGGTTCTTCGGGCTCGCCAGTCATGGCGGTGGCCGCAAGTGGAAGACGCGCTATGCCGACGAGCGCGAGGCGCATGCTGGCTATCGCAAGCAGGGCGACGCCGCGCTCGCCGACGCCAACCGCCGCATCGCCGAGCTGGAGCTCGAGAACGACCGTCTCGCCCGCGCCGCCGAAACCGTCCCGGTCGCCGCCGCCCCCGTCGCCGCCGCGCCGACCATCGGGGAGCGTCTCACCGGCCGTGCCCGCCCGGTGCGCACCGTCCGCCCCGCCTACCCCGCCGGCAACCGCCCCGGCTGGTTCGATTTCGGCGACCGTTCGCGCGTCTGACGCGACCGCCGCGCCCGGATCGCCGCCGCTCGACTTCCGCGGCGTGACCGGGCAAGATCGCATCATGGAGACGATCTCGCGCACCGGCGGCCAAATTCTGGTCGATCAATTGCTTGCACAGGGTTGTGAGCGGATTTTCACGGTGCCGGGGGAAAGCTTCCTCGCCGTGCTCGACGCGCTCCACGACGCGCCGGACATCGCGACGGTGGTCTGCCGGCAGGAAGGTGGCGCGACCTATATGGCCTGCGCCGACGGCACGCTCACCCACCGCCCCGGTATCGCCTTCGTGACGCGCGGGCCGGGCGCGACCAATGCCGCGATCGGCGTCCATGTCGCGCGGCAGGATTCGCAGCCGCTGATCCTCTTCATCGGCGACGTCGACCGCACCACCCGCGACCGCGAGGCTTTCCAGGAAATCGATTTTCCCGCGATGTTCGCCCCGATCGCCAAATGGGCGGCGCGGATCGACGATGCCGCGCGCATCCCCGAATATGTCGCCCGCGCCTATGCGGTGGCGATGAACGGCCGGCCCGGCCCGGTGGTGCTGGCGCTGCCCGAGGACATGCTGCGCGACACCGCCGTGGTTGCCGACCGGCCCCGTGTCGAACGCCTGCCGCAGGGCTGCGACGAAGCGCCGCTCGAACAGCTCACCGATCTGCTCGCCACCGCCGAACGGCCGCTCGCGATCGTCGGCGGCGCGGGCTGGGACGGCGTCGCCGCGCAGGACTTCGCGGCGTGGGCCGATCGCACCGGCGTCCCCGTCGCCACCGCCTTCCGCCGGCAGGATGCGATCCCGAACGCCTGCCCCAGCTACGCCGGCAACCTCGGCTACGGCCCCAATCCGGCGCTCGTCGCGCGGGTGAAGGATGCCGACCTGCTGATCGTCGCGGGCGCTCGGCTCGGCGAGGCGACGACCGACGGCTATACGCTGATCACCCCCGATCACCCCGGCCAGCGCCTCGTCCACGTCCATCCCGATGCGAACGAACTCGGCATGACCTATCGCACCGATCTGGCGATCTGCGCTGGCATGGCCGAATTCGCCGAGGCGCTGGTCGCGCTCGACGGCCCGCCCCATCCCGGCGGTGCCGAGGCGCATGCCGAGTGGCTGCAATGGTCCACGCCCGCACCGCGCGACGGCGTCACGATGGACCTCGGCCCCTGCGTCGCCGCGATGCGCGAACAGCTCCCCGCCGATACGATCATCTGCAACGGCGCCGGCAATTACAGCGGCTGGTGGCACCGCTATTGGCATTATCCCGCCCCCGGCACGCAGCTCGCGCCGACCGCCGGGGCGATGGGCTATGGTCTGCCCGCCGCGGTCGCCGCCGCGCTCCGCTATCCCGAGCGGCAGGTGGTCGCGCTCGCCGGCGACGGCTGCTTCCTGATGAACGGCCAGGAACTCGCCACCGCCGTCCAGCACGATGCGCAACTGCTGGTGCTGGTCGTCGACAACCAGGCCTATGGCACGATCCGCATGCACCAGGAGCGCGAATATCCCGGCCGCGTCGCCGCCACCACGCTCGCCAATCCCGATTTCGCCGCGCTCGCCCGCGCCTACGGCTGCTGGGCCGAGACCGTCGAGCGCACCGACGATTTCGCCCCCGCACTCGCCCGCGCGACCGAACAGCGCGGCGTCCGGCTGCTCCACCTGCGCACTGACATCGCGGTGATCACCCCCGCCACCACCCTCGGCGCGCGACCGGCCTAGCCCCGTCCGCGCGCCGCGCGGGTCGGCACCACCAGCCGGTCGAGGAAATTGCGCAACTCGGTCATCCGCGTGCGCGGCTCGGTCACCTGCTCGTCGAGACCCAGCCGCCACGCCAGATCGCGCCGGTCGGGCGCCTCGTGCAACGCCTCGACCAGCGCCGCATGCGTCGCCACGTCAAGCGCGTCGCGTGCCAGCCCCAGCGCGACCAGATCGTCCGCCTGCCGCCGCAGCGCCGCCGCGACCTCGCGCAGCGAGATTTCCGGATGATATTGCACGCCCCAGAAGATTCCGCCGTCGTGGCGGATCTCGGCCGCCTGCACCTCGGTGACGCCGTTCGAGGCGAGCAGCCTGCCGCCTGCGGGCAAGGTCGCCACCTCGTCGCTATGCACCGCCGGCCCGTCATAGGCCGGCGGCCGACCGGCGAGCAGCGGATGATCCTGCCCCGCCGGCTGCCGCACGATGCGCCGCGCGAACCCCGCCTCGCGTCGCGCGCCCATCGCCCGCACGGTGCCGCCCGCCGCGACGACCGCGACCTGCAAGCCCGCGCAAGAGCCGAACGCCGGAGTACCCGATCGATAGACCGCGCGCATGAAGTCGATCTCGCGCCTCGCCTCGGGCGTATCCTCGTACAGGTGAAGCGGCGACCCCGTCAGGATCACCCCGTCATAGCCGCCGAGCCCGCCAGCCGGTGCCGCCGCATCGTGATCCGCCGGCTTGATCCGCTCGCAGACCGCATCGGGGACCAGCGCGCCGAGCCGCTTGAGGAACGTCTCGCCGGAACTGCGCCCGACGCTCTCGCGCCGCGTTTCGCGCGCCGCCGGCGGCTCGCTTTCGGCCACCAGCAACCGCAAAGGCATCGTCATCCGTCGGCCGGTTTCGTCGTCACGGTCTTGCCGCGCTCGATCAGCGCATCGATCGCCTCGGTCTCCAACCGCCCCGCCGTGATCAGCGCGGCCTCCGGCGTCAGCGACACGGCGACCCCATCGGGGCCATCGACGATGATCTCACCATGTTCATGGCTGACCGAGGACGGAGTGTTGTACGGCGTGGTCATTAGACACTAACAAGCCATATTAACCGATGTGTCCGTCACTTGGACAAAATTGTCCCCGGTCAGGCCATGCCGTCAGCGCAGCTTGTCGCTGCCGTTGATCAACGCGGCCTTCTCGCCGTCCGACATCGCCGCGGCGTTGACGTCGGCATCGTCGATCGCATCCGCCTGCTGGCTCGCGCTCTTGCGCTCGGCCTTGGCCTGATCCTCGAGATTGTCCGCCTGCGCTTCGAGCGAGTCAGCGCGGTTGTCGGCCGCGGCCTTGACGTCGCTGCCCAGCTTGTCGTCGCCCTTGCCGCCGCATGCGGCGAGCGACAGCGCCATCGCGCCTGCGCTCAGCGCGATCATCATCTTCTTCATCTGCGTCGTCCCTGTTGGATATGGAAAGGGCCGCCCCGCTTCCCCGGGACGGCCCTTTGCCGGTCATCTCACCCAAAGGTCAGATATTGTCGCCGAGCGCGCCCTTGACGCCGCCCTTGAACTTCTCGCCCTTGCCTTCGGCCTGCTGGGCCTTGCCCTCTGCGGTCAGGCTGGCATCGTCATTGTGCTTGCCGATGGCTTCCTTGGCGTTGCCGATGGCTTCGTTGACGGTGCCTTTGATCTTGTCGGTGAGCTCGCCCATGAGGACCTCCTGCTATGACCGCGCCCCGCCAACCGGGCCGCTTGATCTACAGCAAGGACAACGGGTTGGGAACGGACCGGTTCCGTGACAAATACGTCAGGCGGTCAGATCAGCCCGGCGAGCGGGCTCGACGGATCGGCATAGCGGCGCTGCCCCATCCGCCCGGCGCGATAGGCGAGCCGCCCCGCCTCGACCGCCGCGCGCATCGCCGCCGCCATCATCACCGGGTCCTTCGCCTCGGCGATCGCGGTGTTCATCAGCACGCCGTCGCAACCCAGCTCCATGGCCACCGCCGCGTCCGACGCGGTGCCGACCCCGGCGTCGACCAGCACCGGCACGCCTGCGCCCTCGACGATCAGCCGGATCGTGATGCGGTTCTGGATGCCCAGCCCCGACCCGATCGGCGCGCCGAGCGGCATGATCGCCACTGCGCCGGCATTCTCCAGCCGCTTCGCCGCGATCGGATCGTCGACGCAATAGACCATCGGCTTGAAGCCTTCGTTGGCGAGGATCTCGGTCGCGCGCAGCGTCTCGTGCATGTCGGGATACAGCGTCTTCGCCTCGCCCAGCACCTCGAGCTTGACGAGGTCCCAGCCGCCCGCCTCGCGCGCTAGCCGCAGGGTGCGGATCGCGCTCTCCGCATCGAAACAGCCCGCGGTGTTGGGCAGATAGGTGATCTTCTTGGGATCGATGAAATCGGTCAGCATCGGCGCGTTGGGATCGCTGACGTTGACCCGGCGCACCGCGACGGTGACGATCTCCGCCCCCGATGCTTCGAGCGCGGCGGCGTTCTGCGCGAAATCCTTGTATTTGCCGGTACCGACGATCAGCCGCGACCGGAACGTCCGCCCCGCCACCGTCCAGCTATCGTCCGCGATCGGCTTCTGGTGATCGCCGCCGCCGACGAAATGGACGATCTCGATATCGTCGCCGTCCTCGACCCGCACGTCCTTCAGCGTCGAGCGCGGAACGACTTCGAGGTTACGCTCGACCGCGACCTTCTCCGGGACCAGCCCCAGTTCGGTAGCCAGTTCGGCGAGGCTCAGCCCCGCATTGACGCGCTTGTGCGCGCCGTTGACCGTGATCGAAACCGTTCCGTCGCTATGGGGCATCAGGCTTAACTCCTTGGCGCCCCATCTAGGCGCGTGATCGTCGGTGTCCACCTTCACAAGGCTGATTCACGCGAAGGCGCGGAGGCGCAGAGATGGATTGCCCGCGGCAGCGGGCTTTCCCTCTTCCGGGCGACCGTAGATAGCCGCTGCGCGGAAAAGGACTGAGATCGTCCCGCACGCGCCCTCTCTGCGCCTCCGCGCCTCTGCGCGAACCAACCCTTTTCCTTCTTCGCGCCTTCGCGCCTTCGCGTGAAAACACACCGTCTTTGCACCGCCCGCCGAACAGCGATAAGCCCGCGCCATGACCGACACCATCTTCGTCCTCAACGGCCCCAACCTCAACCTGCTCGGCACGCGCGAGCCCGAGATCTACGGCGCCGACACGCTCGACGACATCGCCGGCCAGCTCGAGGATCGCGCCCGCGAACTGGGGCTGGAGATCGACATGCGACAGTCGAACCACGAAGGCCATCTGGTCGACTGGCTGCACGAGGCGCAGGCCCGCCGCGCCAAGGCGGTGATCCTCAACGCCGGTGCCTTCACGCACACCTCGATCGCCGTCCACGACGCGATCAAGGGCATCAGGACCCCGGTCATCGAGGTGCATCTCTCCAACCCGCACAGCCGCGAAGACTTCCGCCACGTCAGCTTCGTCGGCCGCGCCGCGAAGGGAACCATCGCCGGTTTCGGTGCGCTCTCCTACACCCTTGCGCTTGAAGCCGCGGCGCGCTTCTGACAGGAGGCTCCCCCATGACCGACCAGACCAACTCCGGGGCCCAGACCCAATCGATGCAGGTTGACGTGAACCTCGTGCGCCAGCTCGCCGAACTGCTCGACGCCACCCACCTCACCGAGATCGAGGTGGAGGAAGGCGACCGCAAGATCCGCGTCGCGCGCAAGGCCGCCGCCGTCGCCGCACCCGTCCAATATGCGCCGCAGCCGATGGCGGCCGCGCCCGCGCCCGCCGCGGCTCCCGTCGCCGCCGAGGCCGGCGCGATGGCACCGACCGTCAGCACCGCCAATGCGGTCAAGTCGCCGATGGTCGGCACCGCCTATCTCTCCGCCGAGCCGGGCGCCAAGCCGTTCGTTGCGGTCGGCAGCACCGTCGCCGCGGGCGACACGCTGCTGATCGTCGAGGCGATGAAGGTGATGAACCCGATCACCGCGCCGACCGCGGGCACCGTCCGCCAGATCCTGATCGAGAACGGCCAGCCGGTCGAGTTCGACCAGCCGCTCGTGGTGGTCGAGTAAGGCATGCGCCCGATCAAGAAGCTGCTGATCGCCAACCGCGGCGAGATCGCGCTGCGCATCCATCGTGCCTGCCACGAAATGGGCATCACCACCGTCGCGGTCCATTCCACCGCCGACGCGGATGCGATGCACGTGCGCCTCGCCGACGAGGCGATCTGCATCGGGCCGCCGGCGGCGACCGACAGCTATCTCAACATCCCCAACATCATCTCGGCCGCCGAAATCAGCGGCGCCGACGCGATCCACCCCGGCTACGGCTTCCTCAGCGAGAACGCGCGGTTCGCCGAGATCGTCGAGATGCACGACCTGCTGTTCGTCGGTCCCAAGCCCGAACATATCCGCACGATGGGCGACAAGGTCGAGGCGAAGCGCACCGCGGGCGCGCTCGGCCTGCCGCTCGTGCCGGGCTCGGACGGCGCGATCAGCGACGTCGCCGAGGCGAAGGCTTTGGCCGCGGAGATCGGCTATCCCGTCATCATCAAGGCGGCGAGCGGCGGCGGCGGCCGCGGCATGAAGGTGTGCACTGGCCCCGAGCATCTCGAAACGCTGATGCAGCAGGCCGGCACCGAGGCGAAGGCGGCGTTCGGCGACGCCACCGTTTACATGGAAAAGTATCTCGGCAACCCCCGGCATATCGAATTCCAGGTCTTCGGCGACGGCAACGGCAACGCCATCCATCTCGGCGAGCGCGACTGCTCGCTGCAGCGCCGCCACCAGAAGGTGCTCGAAGAGGCCCCCTCCCCGGTCATCACCGCCGAGGAGCGCGAGCGGATGGGCGGCATCGTCGCCAAGGCGATGGCCGACATGGGCTATCGCGGCGCCGGCACGATCGAATTCCTGTGGGAAGACGGCGACTTCTACTTCATCGAGATGAATACCCGGCTTCAGGTCGAACATCCCGTGACCGAGATGATCACCGGCCTCGATCTCGTCCGCGAACAGATCCGCATCGCCGAGGGCCATCCGCTGACGCTGCGTCAGGAGGACGTCCAGTTCCGCGGCCACGCGATCGAATGCCGCATCAACGCCGAGGACCCGCGCACCTTCGCCCCCTCGCCGGGTCTGGTGAAGCAATATCACGCGCCCGGCGGCATGCACGTCCGCGTCGATAGCGGCCTCTATGCCGGCTACCGCGTGCCGCCTTATTACGATTCGATGATCGCCAAGCTGATCGTGTACGGCACCACGCGTCAGGGTGCGCTGCGCCGCCTGCGCCGCGCGCTCGAGGAATTCGTGATCGAAGGTCCGACGACGACGATCCCGCTGCATCAGGCGTTGCTCGACGATCCGGAATTTCAGGACGGCCAATATACGATCAAGTGGCTGGAAGAATGGCTGGCCAAACAGGCCGATTAAATCCTCCCCGGGACGGGGAGGTGGCAGCGCGGCAGCGCTGACGGAGGGGGGCTTCCACGGACGCTGCGTTGGCGGCGATCCCCCTCCACCACCAGCCTGCGGCCGGCGGTCCCCCTCCCCGTGCCGGGGAGGAATTAGGAGCGAACGATGCACGCCACCATCTACCACAATCCGCGCTGCGGCACGTCGCGCAAGACGCTGGCGCTGCTCACCGAGGCCGGCGCAGACGTCACCGTCATCGAATATCTCAAGCACCCGCCGACCGTGGCTGAGCTTTCACGTCTCCACGCCCGCGCCGGCATCAGCCCGCGCGACGGCCTGCGCCTCACCGAGCCTGATGCCAAGGCGCTCGCGGATAGCGATGCGGACGACGCGACGATCCTCGAAACCATGACGATCAACCCGATCATCATCCAGCGCCCGCTGGTCGAGACCGACAAAGGCGTCGTCCTCGCCAGACCGCCCGAAACCGTCCGCACGATCCTGTAACCCCATTCCTCCCGCCGCATACCGCCCGCTGCCCGCACAACGGGCAAACCGGCTGCATCTGCCCGTTTTCCAAGCAGCAATTCGCGCCGAATCCCGGTTGCCCCGAGGGGCTTGGGCTGGCACGTTTGGTGCACTGTCCGCGCTCGGAGCGCGGGCTCCGGTAGGGGGCATATTGCCGTGAAGAAGGTCGAAGCCATCATCAAGCCGTTCAAGCTGGATGAGGTGAAGGAAGCACTGCACGAGATCGGCGTCAGCGGCATCACCGTGACCGAGGCCAAGGGCTTCGGCCGCCAGAAGGGCCATACCGAACTCTATCGCGGCGCCGAATATGTCGTCGACTTCCTGCCCAAGGTGAAGCTCGAGGTCGTCGTCGACGACGCGCTCGCCGATCGCGTGGTCGAGGCGATCGCCAATGCCGCGCAGACCGGCCGCATCGGCGACGGCAAGATCTTCGTCATCCCCGTCGAGGCCGCGCTGCGCATCCGCACCGGCGAACGCGACGAGGCCGCGATCTAAACCGTCACCGAACCGTCACCCCGATGTCCGTCGGGGTCGCCTAGTTACGACACGATCCCGGCCGTCGCCGGGGCACCGATAAGGAAAGAGCTGATCATGGCTGCCACCGCCAACGACATCCTGAACAAGATCAAGGAAGAAGAGATCGAGTGGGTCGATCTGCGCTTCACCGACCCCAAGGGCAAATGGCAGCATCTCACCATGGTCGCCGGCTTGATCGGCGAGGACGAGCTGACCGACGGCCTGATGTTCGACGGCAGCTCGATCGAGGGCTGGAAGGCGATCAACGAGTCGGACATGGTGCTCAAGCCCGATCTCGACGCGGTCTACACCGATCCCTTCTCGGCGACGCCGATGCTGATCGTGTTCTGCGACGTCGTCGAGCCGTCGACCGGCGAGCTCTACGCCCGCGATCCGCGCTCGACCGCCAAGCGCGCCGAGGCCTATCTGAAGACCACCGGCATCGGCGACACCGTCTACGTCGGCCCGGAAGCCGAATTCTTCATGTTCGACAACGTGCAGTTCGACACGAACTATGCCGCGTCCTATTTCAAGATCGACGATATCGAGCTGCCGACCAACACGGGTCGCGAATATGAGGGCGGCAACCTCGGCCACCGTCCGCGTGCCAAGGGCGGCTATTTCCCGGTCGCACCGGTCGACAGCGCCGTCGACATCCGCGGCGAGATGGTCTCGACGATGATCGAGATGGGCCTGCCCTGCGACAAGCATCACCACGAGGTCGCCGCCGCGCAGCACGAGCTCGGCATGACCTTCGGCACGCTGACCACCACCGCCGACCGCATGCAGATCTACAAATACGTCGTCCACCAGGTCGCGCACGCCTATGGCAAGTCGGCGACGTTCATGCCGAAGCCGATCAAGGAAGATAACGGCTCGGGCATGCACACCCACTTCTCGATCTGGAACGGCAAGACGCCGCTGTTCGCGGGCGAAGGCTATGCCGGCCTGTCCGAGATGTGCCTGTTTTTCATCGGCGGCATCATCCGTCACGCCAAGGCGGTCAACGCCTTCACCAACCCGACCACCAACAGCTACAAGCGGCTGGTGCCGGGTTACGAAGCGCCGGTGCTGCTCGCCTATTCGGCGCGCAACCGTTCGGCCTCGTGCCGCATCCCCTATGGCACCGGCCCCAAGGCGAAGCGCGTCGAGATCCGTTTCCCCGACGCGATGGCCAACCCCTATCTCGCTTATGCGGCGCTGATGATGGCGGGCATGGACGGCATCCAGAACAAGATCCATCCGGGCGAGGCGATGGACAAGAACCTGTACGACCTGCCGCCGGCAGAGCTCGCCCAGGTGCCGACCGTCTGCGGTTCGCTGCGCGAGGCGCTCGACAGCCTGGAAGCCGATCACGACTTCCTGCTCAAGGGCGACGTCTTCTCGAAGGACCAGATCGAGGCCTATGTCGAGATCAAGCGCGGCGAGGTCGCCCGTTGGGAAATGACCCCGTCGCCGGTCGAATACGACATGTACTACAGCGCCTAAGGTGCGGCGACGACCGCACCGGTGCGCGCAAGCGCACGGGCGCTGTCGGCCAGCCTCATGCAATGAGGACTGACGGCCCGGCTTCGCCGGGTCGTGAACTGGAGGGCGCCCGCAACGATCGGGCGCCCTTTTGCTTTGGAGAGGACTGATGACCCAGCCGCATCTCAACCGCCGTGCCTTGCTCGGCGCCGGCACTGCCGCCGCCCTTGCCGCGACCACCGCCGGCACGGCATCGGCGGCGACTGCCCCCCTCGCCCCGCGCCCGCCGATGGGCTGGAACAGCTGGAACAGCTTCGCGACGACGATCAACGAGGCGCAGGCCCGCGAGACCGCGGCGATCATGCAGGCCAAGCTGCTGCCCTTCGGCTACGACGTCTTCACCATCGACATCCAATGGTACGAACCCGGCGCGTCGAGCTACACCTATAGCGACACGCCGCAACCGACGTTGGACGGCTACGGCCGCCTGCTCCCCGCCCCCAATCGCTTTCCGTCGAGCGCCGGCGGCAAGGGGTTCGCGCCACTCGCCGCCGACGTGCATGCGATGGGCCTGCGCTTCGGCATCCACCTGATGCGCGGCATTCCGCGCCTCGCCGTCGAGCGCAACCTGCCCGTCTTCGGCACCCGCTACCGGGCGAAGGACATCGCCGACACGACGAGCATCTGCCCGTGGAACCCGGACATGTACGGCGTCGACATGACCCGCCCCGGCGCGCAGGCCTATTACGACAGCGTGTTCGCGCTCTATGCGAGCTGGGGCGTCGATTTCGTCAAGATGGACGACATGAGCCGCCCCTATGACGCGCACGCGCCTGAGATCGAGGCGGCCCATGCCGCGATCCAGCGCACCGGCCGGCCGATCGTGCTCAGCCTGTCGCCCGGCGAGACGCCGGTGGCACGCGCCGACCACGTCCGCCGCCATGCGCAGATGTGGCGGATCAGCGACGATTTCTGGGACGAATGGTCGATGCTGGAGGCGCAATTCACAAGGCTGGAGAATTGGCACGCGGTCGACACCAGCGGCGGCTGGCCCGATGCCGACATGCTGCCGCTCGGCCAGCTCGCGCTCGGCGCCCGCGCGACCAAATTCACCCCCGACGAACAGCGCACGCTGATGACCTTGTGGGCGATCGCCCGCTCGCCCCTCATCATGGGTGGCGACCTGCGCCGCCTCGACGCGCCGACGCTCGCGCTGCTTACCAATCGCGCAGTGCTCGCGGTCAATCAGGCGAGCCGCGACAACCGCCCCCACTTCGTCGCCGACGGCACGCGCATCTGGTCGGCGCGCGCGGTGGATGGCGGAGGGTCTACGTCGCGCTGTTCAACACGACGGCAAAACCGATGGATGTAGGCCTGCCACTCGCGATGCTCGGCCTACCTGCCACAGTCACCGCGACCGACCTGTGGGCCGGACAGACGATCGGCCGGGCAAGCCATCGCTTTACCCGGCCGATCCCGCCCCATGGCGCGGGGCTGTATCGATTGCAGCCCTGAGGGCTTACTTCTGGCAGGCGACGATCGCGGTGACGACCGAGATCGTTTCCTCCGGGTCGCGGACGCGAACCGTGTCGAGGCCGAGCTCCTTCGCCGGATAATCGTTGCCGCCCGGGAAGATCGCGTCGCCGATGAACATCATGCTGTCCAACGGGATGCCGCTCTCGTCGCGCAGCTTCTTGAGGCCATAGGCCTTGTCGACGCCCTCACGCGTGATGTCGATCGAGGTCGCACCGCCCATGTTGATCGACAGACCCGGCAGGCGCTGCTTGAGATCGGCCTGGATGACCTTGCGCTTCTCGAACTTGGGATCCCAATGCTCCTTCTCCTTGATCGGCGCTTCCTGGCCGAGCGCGGAGAAGGTGATCTGGCTGCCGCGATCCTCGATCCGCTCACCCCAGGTCTGTTCGGGAGTGAAGCCAGTCGCCTCGAGCGATTCGTCGAACGCCTTGAGGATCTTCGCCTTGGTCTCGTCGTCGAACAATTCGGCATAGACCGGATTCCAGGCGCCGTCACGATAGGTGTAGAGCTTGGTGCCGGTGGTCGGCATCAGCCACAGTTTCGACAGGTCGGCGCGCGCCGGCAGGCGGCTCGCCACCTGCTTCTGGAACTGCGGCCAGTCGCCGCCCGAGATCACCGCGACATGCGCCACGCCGAGCAGGTCGGCGAGCGCTTCGCCCATCGGTTCCTGCAGGGGCTGCTTGCTCTCGGCCAGCGTTCCGTCGAGGTCGAAGGCAACCAGTTGTTTCATGCAGCCACTCCAATGCGGGGAAAGATGATGGTGTCGATCGCGTGCGCGACGCCGTCCGCGTCATTGCCGCTCGTAACCTCATGAGCAATAGACTTAACCGGATCGGGCGCATTGCCCATGGCAATTGCGAGGCCGGCGCGTTCCAACATCGGGACATCATTATATTGATCGCCGAGCACCGCGACCGCGGCGAGCGGCTGGTCGAACGTCTTGGCGAGCGCGATCAGCCCGTCGCCCTTGTTGGCCGCCAGTGCGGTGACGTCGAGATAATAGACCTGGCTCTGCACGATCGTCGCATCCGCGCCATGCGCTGCCTTGCAGCGTTCGGCGAGCGTGGCGAGCATCGCATGATCGTCGCTGACGAAGGTGATCTTGTCGGCATGGTCGAGCAGATCGGCGAAATCGCTGGTGACGATCGGGTCCTGATTGGACGCGCGCCGCTCGCTGTCGACATGCGCGCCGACGTCGGTCGAGGCATACCAGAGGTTGTCGGCGAAGACCCAGACGTCGACCGGACTGTCGGCGGCGATCGCCATCACACCGCGCGTCACCGCCTCGTCGACGATATGATGTTCGGCGACGCTGCCGTCGCGGCGGAAGATGATGCCGCCGTTGAACGCCGCCATCGGCGCGTCGATCGCCAGCGTCTCGGCGATCGGCAGGATGCCCGACATCGGCCGCGCGCTGATCACGGTGAAGCCGATCCCCGCCGCCTCGAGCCGGCGCACCGCCTCGGTCGTGGCGGGGGTGAGCTGCTTCTGCTTGTCGACGAGCGTACCGTCGATGTCGGACACGACCAGCCGGATCGGCGGACTCACTGCGGCATCTCGACATGGCCGCCGAAGCCGAAGCGCATCGCCGACAGCACCTTGTCGCCATAGGTATGCTCGACGCGGCTGCGATAGCGCGCGAACAGCGAGGCGGTGAGCACGTTGACCGGCACCTTCTCCTCCATCGCCGCGTCGATCGTCCACTGACCCTCGCCCGAATCGGCGACGCTGCCCGAGAAGCCTTCCAGCTTCTCGTCCTTGGCGAGCGCGATCGCGGTGAGATCGAGCAGCCACGACGAGATGACGCTGCCGCGACGCCAGACTTCGGCGATGTCGGTCATGTTGAGGTCGAAGCGTTCGTCCTCGGGCAATTTGTCGCTGTTCTTCGATTTCAGGATGTCGAAACCCTCGGCATAGGCCTGCATCAGGCCATATTCGATGCCGTTGTGGATCATCTTGACGAAATGGCCGGCGCCGGCGGGGCCGGCGTGGATATAGCCCTTTTCGGCGCGTTCATCGACGACGTCGGCGACGCGGCCCGGCGTGCGCGCAATGGTGCCGAGGCCCGGCGCGAGCGCGTCGAAGATCGGGTCGAGCAGGTTGACCGTCTCGGTGTCGCCGCCGATCATCATGCAATAGCCGCGCTCCAGCCCCCAGACGCCACCCGAGGTACCGACGTCGACATAATGGACGCCCTTTTCGGCGAGCGCCTTGGCGCGGCGGATATCGTCCTTGTAGAAGGTGTTGCCGCCGTCGATGACGATGTCGCCGTCCTTCGCGCCTTCGCCGATCGCGCCGATCGTATCCTCGGTCGGGCCGCCAGCGGGGAGCATCACCCACCAGATCGCCGGGCTGTCGAGCTTCGCGCGCACGTCGTCGAGCGAATTGGCCGCCTCGGCGCCGTCCTTGGCGAGCGCCTGTACGGCGTCCGCGTTGCGGTCGTAGGCGACGATCTCATGCCCCGCCTGCATCAGCCGGCGCGCGATATTGCCACCCATGCGGCCGAGGCCGATCAGTCCGATCTTCATGCTTGCTGTCCTGCCGATTGTTATGATGCGTGATAAACGGGGCGGCGGCGTCGGAGTTGCGATGGGTCGCGAGACGCTGCGTTTCGCCGAAGGTCACCGGGCTTGTGCGGTCGGGCTCGGAGCATCTCAGCTTCCCACCCGTCACCCCGGACTTGTTCCGGGGTCCACCGGGCCGCGGGGGTTTCGCCCGAACCTCCAGCCGTTCTCCTCGCCGCGTAGTAGACCCCGGAACAAGTCCGGCGTGACGGTGGGATGGATACCGCCGTCCCGGGCGACTGCGAGCGGGGTAACCGGGAGGATGAGCGGGTCGCCCCGCCCTGGATCAGGACGGGGCGGCGGGTCATGCCGTTGCCGGCTGCTTGGCGGCGATCGAGCCGAGCAGGTCGTCGAACGCCTTGGCGAAGGAGGCGACGCCCTGCTCGACCAGCGTATCGGTCACGCCGTTGAGATCGAGCCCGAGCCGTTCCGCCTCGGCGAGCACCCGGCGCGCCTCCTCGACGTCGGCGGTCAGCGTCTCGGCGACGGTGCCGCGCTCGCGGAACGCGTCCATCGTCGCGGGCGGCATCGTATTGACCGTGTCGCGGCCGATCAGCGTGTCGACGTAGAGCGTGTCGGGATAGGCCTTGTCCTTGACGCCGGTCGAAGCCCACAGCAACCGCTGCGGCTGCGCGCCCTTGGCGGCGAGCGCCTGCCAGCGATCCGACTTCTCGAAGTCGAGGAACCACTGATAGGCCATCTTGGCATTGGCGATCGCGACTTTGCCGCGCAGTCCCTTGAGCGTCTCCGCCTCGGGGTCGTTCTCGGCGACGCGGCGGTCGATCTCCTTGTCGATCACCGCATCGATGCGGCTGACGAAGAAGCTGGCGACGCTGGCGATCCTGTCGATCGGCTGCCCCTGCCGCACCCGCTCCTCGAGACCGGCGGCATAGGCCTCGGCGACGCGGACATAAGCGTCGAGCGCGAACAGCAGCGTCACGTTGACGTTGATGCCCTTGGCGATCGTCGCGCTGATCGCGGGCCCGCCGGCGAGCGTGCCGGGGATCTTGATCATCAGATTCTCGCGATCGACCGCATGCCACAGCTTGTCGGCCTCGGCGATCGTCGCATCGGTGTCGTCGGCGATATAAGGCGACACTTCGAGGCTGACGTAACCGTCCTTGCCGGCAAGCCGGTCGTAGACGGGCTTGAGCGTTTCCGCCGCCGCCTTGATATCCTGGATCGCGAGATGCTCGTAGCGGTCGATCGTCGCCGCGCCGGGATTTTCCTTGTCGAAGGCGGCGAGCGTCGCGTCATAGGCGTCGCCGTGCCCCATCGCCTTTTCGAAGATCGACGGGTTGGAGGTGACGCCGGTCAGGCTGTCCTCCTTCACCAGCGTCTCGAGGCCACCGGCCTCGAGGAACTTGCGATCGACGAAATCGAGCCAGACCGCGGTGCCCGCAGCGCTCAGGTCGTTGAGCTTACCCATTGTTGGTCTCCAGCATCTCGCGCGCCACCTTGACGACATTGTCGAGGGTGAAGCCGTATTTGTCCTGCAGCTTCGATATGGGGGCGGAGGCACCGAACGTCGACATGGTGATCGTGCGGCCCTTCAATCCGACATAGCGATGCCAGCCCATCTCGCCCGCCTGCTCGACCGCGAGCCGCGACGGCACCGACGACGGCAGCACGCTCTCCTTATACTCTTCCGATTGCAGTTCGTAGCGATACCAGCTCGGCATCGACACGACGCGGCTCTTCACGCCATCGGCGAGCAACTGCTCGTGCGCCTTGACGACCAGCGCCAGCTCGCTGCCGGTGGCGATCAGGATCACCTCGGGCGTGCCGTCGCAATCGGCGAGGACATAGCCGCCCTTCAGCGTCCCCTCGGCCGGCGCATATTTGCTGCGGTCGAGCGTCGGCAGCGCCTGACGCGAGAAGATCAGCGCGGTCGGACGGCTCGCATCCTCCAGCGCCGCACGCCACGCATAAGCGACCTCGTTGGCGTCGCCCGGACGGATCGTGTCGAGCCCCGGGATCGCGCGCAGCGTCGCGAGATGCTCGATCGGCTGGTGGGTCGGGCCATCCTCGCCGACGCCGATCGAATCGTGGGTGAACACCCAGATGCTGGCGAGCTCCATGATCGCCGACAGGCGGATCGGTGCGCGCATGTAATCGGCGAACACCAGGAAGGTCGAACCATAGCTGCGCAGGTGCGACAGCGTCATGCCGTTGACCACGCCGCCCATGCCATGTTCGCGGACGCCGAAGTGGAAGTTCTGGCCGCCGTAATTGCCGGGCTCGAACGACGCCGCGCCCTTGATGTCGGTCTTGGTCGACGGCGACAGATCGGCGGAGCCGCCGATCAGCCACGGCACCCGCTTGGCAAGCGCGTTGAGCACCTTGCCGCCCGAGTCACGGCTGGCGAGACCCTTTTCGTCGGCGGGGAATTCAGGAATGTCGGCGTCCCAGCCCTCGGGCAGCTCGTCCCTGAGCATCAGCTTCAGCTCGCCGGCAAGGTCAGGATAGGCTTCGCCATATTTGGCGAAATTGGCTTCCCATTCCTCGCGCAGCCCGGTGCTGCGGTCGGCAAGTGCGCCCTTGAAATGCTCGGCGACGCCTTCGGGGACGTAGAAGTCCTTGTCCTCGGGCCAGCCATATGCCTTCTTGGTGGCGCGGACATTGTCCTCGCCGAGCGGTTCGCCGTGCGCCTTCTCGCTGCCCGCCTTGGGGCTGCCCCAGCCGATCACCGAATGGACGACGATGAAGGTCGGCCGGTCGTTCGTCGCCTTGAACGTCTCGATCGCCTTGGCGAAGGCCTTGGTGTCGTTGGCGTCGTCGAGGTGGATGACGTTCCAGCCATAGGCCTGGAAGCGCAGGCCGACGTCCTCGTCGAACGCCAGCTCGGTGCCGCCCTCGATCGAGATATGGTTGCTGTCGTAGATCCAGCAGAGGTTCGACAGCTTGAGGTGACCGGCGAGGCTGGCGGCCTCGGCGGCGACGCCCTCCATCATGTCGCCGTCGCCGCACAGCGAATAGACGTCATGGTCGAACAGGGTGAACTCGGGGCGGTTGTAGCGCGCGGCGAGCCAGCGCTCGGCGATCGCCATGCCGACCGAATTCGAGCAACCCGCGCCGAGCGGCCCGGTCGTCGTCTCGACACCGGTGGTGTGACGATATTCGGGATGGCCTGGGGTGCGCGAGGCGAGCTGGCGGAAACCCTTGAGATCGTCGAGCGTCAGCGCCTGACGTCCGGTCTTGTTGCCCTCGGCGTCGATCTCCTCGATGCCGGCGAGGTGGATCAGCGAATAGAGCAGCATCGACGCATGGCCGACCGACAGCACGAAGCGGTCGCGGTTCGGCCAGTCGGGCTTGGCGGGATCGTAGCGCAGGAATTGCGACCACAAGGTATAGCCGACCGGCGCGAGCGCCATCGGCGTGCCGGGGTGGCCGGAATTGGCCTTCTGTACCGCGTCCATCGACAGGGTGCGGATGGTATCGATCGTGAGGCGTTCCAGCGAACCGTCTTCGTGGATCGCGGTGTTGGTATCGGTCATGGGATTAAAGGCCCTCGCTCTTACCCTGCGTCGAACGCCTGCACGCCCGATCTGTTGCGGTTGGATCGGCCTTAGCGAGACTAATCGAGCCGTTCCAGCCGCGAAACGGTCCCATCCTGGGCAAAATAGGCGGCATCGACCTCGTCCAGAAACAGCCCGTGGCCGAGCACGCCGGCAATTCCGTCAAGCCAAGCCGCTGATTCGCGGGGGTTTTGCAGGTCGATCCGGCAATCGACAATATTGTTGCCATTGTCCGTCACATACGGCCCGTCGGCACCGGGACGCAGCACCGCCCCCTCCCCCAGCCGCGCCAGCAGCGAGGCGCGGGCGAACGGCAGGATCTCGACCGGCACGGCTGCTCTGGCACCGATCGCGGCGACGCGCTTGCCGCCGTCGGCGATGACGACCATCCGGTCGGAGGCGGCGGCAACCACCTTCTCGCGCAGCATCGCGCCGCCGCCGCCCTTGATCGCGAAGAAGCGCGGATCGATCTCGTCGGCGCCGTCGATCGTCAGGTCGAGCCGAGGCACGTCGGCGAAGTCGAGCATGGCGATGCCGGCGCCGCGCGCGAGCGCCTCGCTGGCGCGCGAGGTGGCGACCGCGCGGATGCGCAGCCCCGCCGCGACGCGCGCGCCGATCGCCGCGATCGCATGCGCGGCGGTCGATCCGGTGCCCAGCCCGACCAGCATGCCGTCCTGCACCTCCTGTGCGGCGGCCGCACCGGCGCGCGCCTTTTCCGTGTCCGCGTCCATGCCGGCTCCTTTCCACACTGCGACAAATTGCGACATTAATAACATGGGTGTCGGGTTGCTTTTACGCCACGATCCCCGCCAATGGGCCAGCAAGAGCAACCAATCGCCATGGCCACGCATTGTCGCGCCGGTCACGGCTGCGCGAGTCGAGACACGAGCCGGGTGACATACTTGACCACATTATCCTTTCGGGGCCGCCGGCTAGGTGCCGGCGCCGCTACTGCCGTGGTCCTGCTGACCCTCGCCGCCTGCGGTGGCAGCGGCGAGTCGCAATCGAAGGGCAAGGGCGGTGCGGGTGGTCCCAACAAGGGGCCGACCACGGTCGGCTATGTCGTCGTCCAGCCGACCGACGCCGCGATGGTCACCGAACTCGCCGCGCGCACCAACGCCTATGAAAGCTCGGACGTGCGGCCGCAGGTCAACGGCATCATCCGGCGCCGCTTCTTCACCGAAGGCTCGCTCGTGAAGCGCGGCCAGCCGCTCTACGAGATCGACCCGCGCCTCTATCGCGCCGCGGTCAACGAGGCGCAGGCCAATCTGCAGAGCGCGCGCGCCAATCAGGAAGCGCAGCGCGTGCAGGCCGAACGCTACAAGCCTCTCGCCGCGATCCAGGCGGTCTCGCAGCAGGAATATACCAACGCCGTCGCCACCGCGCGGCAAGCGACCGCCTCGGTCGCGCAGACCGGCGCGGCGCTCGAGACGGCGCGGATCAATCTCAAATTCACCACCGTGCCCGCGCCGATCACCGGACGGATCGGCCGCTCGCTGTTCACCGTCGGCGCGCTGGTGTCGGCGAGCCAGACCGATCCGCTCGCGCAGATCCAGCGGCTCGACCCGATGTTCGTCGACATCCAGCAATCCGCCGCCGACATGCTCGCGCTGCGCCGCAGCCTTGCACAGAACGGCGTGGTGCCGACCCGCGCGGTGGTGCGGCTCAAGCTGGAAGACGGCAGCGATTACGGCCAGACCGGCAGCGTCGAATTCTCCGAAGCCTTGGTCAACACCGAGACCGGTACGGTGACTCTGCGCGCCAGCATCCCCAATCCGCAGGGGCTGCTGCTGCCCGGCATGTTCGTGCGCGCCCGCTTCGCCCAGTCGATCAACCAGCGCGCCTTCCTGGTGCCGCAGGAGGCGCTGACCCGCGACGCCAAGGGCGCCGCGACGGTGATGCTGGTCGGACCGAACGGCAAGACGGTGCAGAAGCCCGTCACCGCCTCGCGAACGCAGGGCCGCTATTGGGTGGTCACCTCCGGCCTGAATGCCGGCGACAAGGTCATCACGCAGGGGCTCAACAACCTGAAGCCGAACGCGCAGGTCAAGGCGGTGCCGGCGAACAGCCCGCAGGTGGTCAAACCGCCGCAGGGCAGGGACGGCCAACAGGGTAACGCCCAAAGCAAGGCGGGCTGAGCCTGATGCCATATCCTTCCCCCGTTCGTGCCGAGCCTGTCGAAGCACGGGTTGCCGCGAATACGCGTTCCGTTCGTGACGCTGCCCTTCGACTGGCTCAGGGCGAACGGTCTCTCATCACCGCGTCAGGCTGTGTCGTCCTATGATCAGCCGCATCTTCATCGATCGCCCGATCTTCGCCTGGGTGCTGGCGATCATCGTCATGCTCGCCGGCGTCGGTTCAATCCTCAGCCTGCCGATCGCGCAATATCCCGACGTCGCGCCGCCGCAGGTGTCGATCCGTGCCACCTTCCCCGGCGCCAATGCGCAGACGCTGCAGAATTCGGTGACGCAGATCATCGAGCAGCAGCTCACCGGCATCGACGGCCTGCTCTATTTCGCCTCGTCCTCGTCGAGCCGCGGCCAGGTGACGATCACCGCGACGTTCGAGAAGGGCACCGATCCCGACATCGCGCAGGTGCAGGTGCAGAACCAGGTGCAGCAGGGCGTCGCGCGCCTGCCGCAACAGGTGCAGCAGCAGGGCCTCGTCGTCCGCAAGTCCAACCCGGACAATCTGCTGATCGTCGGCGTCTATGACGAGACCGATCAGCGCACCAACATGGACGTGTCGGACTATCTCGTCTCGAACCTCCAGGACCCGCTCGGCCGCGTCCACGGCGTCGGCGACGTCAACGTCTTCGGTTCGCAATATGCGATGCGCATCTGGCTCGATCCGTCGCGGCTCGCCAGCTATTCGCTGATCCCCGCCGATATCAGCACCGCGATCCAGAACCAGAACACCGAGGTCGCGGCGGGCGAGGTCGGCGGCCTGCCCTCCGCGCCCGAGCAGATGCTCAACGCGACCGTCACCGCCCAGTCGCGTCTGCAGACCCCCGAACAATTCCGCCAGATCATCGTCAAGACGCTGCCCTCGGGCGCCACCGTCCGCCTGTCCGACGTCGCGCGGATCGAACTCGGTGCGGAAAGCTACGCCTCGGTCAGCCGCATCAACCGCCATCCCGGCGCCGGCATCGCCGTGCTGCTCGCCCCCGGTGCCGACGCGCTGGAAACGGCCGAGCTGGTCAAGGCGGAGGTCGCGCGTGTCGCCAAGACCTTCCCGCCCGGCCTCAAGGTGGCCTATGCCAACGACACCACCGCCTTCATCGAATTGTCGATCGAAGAGGTGGTCAAGACGCTGATCGAGGCGGTGATCCTCGTCGTCATCGTCATGTTCGTCTTCCTGCAGAGCTGGCGCGCAACGCTGATCCCGACGATCGCGGTGCCGGTGGTGCTGCTGGGGACGTTCGCCGTCTTCCATCTCGCCGGCTTCTCGATCAACACGCTGACGCTGTTCGGCCTCGTCCTCGCCATCGGCCTGCTCGTCGACGACGCCATCGTCGTCGTCGAGAACGTCGAGCGGCTCATGGAGGAGAATCCCGACATGAGCCCGCGCGAGGCGACGATCGAGTCGATGAACGAGATCACCGTCGCGCTGATCGCGATCGCGCTCGTCCTGTCGGCGGTGTTCCTGCCGATGGCGTTCTTCGGCGGCTCGACCGGCGTGATCTATCGTCAATTCTCGCTGACCATCGTCGCGGCGATGGTGCTGTCGGTGCTCGTCGCGCTGATCCTGTCGCCGGCGCTGACCGCCTCGCTGCTCAAGCAGAAGTCGCAGGAGGCCGAGGAGGCGCAGGGCTTCAAGCGCCGCTTCCCGCGCGTCGCCGGCTGGGGAACCAAGGCGTCGACCTGGTTCAACACCAATTTCGAACGCGGCGTCGATCGCTACACCAATGCGGTGCGCGCGGTCGTCGATCGCAAATGGCTGTTCCTGCTGATCTATCTCGGCGTGGTCGCGTTGCTGGCGATCCTGTTCCTGCGCCTGCCCACCGGCTTCCTGCCGACCGAGGATCAGGGTTCGGCGATCGTCCAGTTCCGCCTGCCCGCCGGCGCTACCCAGGCGCGGACGATCGAGGTGCAGAAGCAGGTCGAGAATTACTTCATCCAGAACGAAGGCAAGAACGCCTCGGTGCTGTTCACCGTCGCCGGCGGCGGCGGTGGCGGCGCGAGCGGCCAGAATACCGGCCAGGGCTTCCTCAACTTCGTCGACTGGTCGGAGCGCAAGGGCAAGGAGAATACCGCCGACGCGATCACCGGTCGCGCCTCCGCCGCCTTCCGTGGGCTGCGCGACGCGCAGGTGTTCGCGCTGGTGCCGCCGGCGGTCCGCGGCCTCGGCCAGTCCGACGGCTTCACGATGGAGCTGCAGAACACTGGCGGCCTGTCGCAGGACCAGTTCAACGCCGCGCGCGACAAGTTGCTGGCGATGGCCAATGCCGATTCGATGCTCGCCTCGGTGCGCCTCACCGAACTGCCCGACATCGCGACGCTGCGAGTCGACATGGACCAGCAGAAGCTGTCGGCGCTCGGCCTGACCCAGAGCAACGCCAACAGCACGCTGACCACCGCCTGGGGCGGCCAGTACGTCAACGACTTCATCGACCGCGGCCGCGTCAAGCGCGTCTACGTCCAGGGCGATGCGCAATATCGCGCCTCGCCCGAGGACCTGAAGCAATGGTTCGTACGCGGCTCGAACGGGCAGATGGTGCCCTTCTCGTCCTTCGCCAGCACCGGCTGGGCGACCGCACCGACGACGCTGTCGCGGTTCAACGGCATCTCCTCCTACGAATTCCAGGGCTCGGCCGCCTCCGGCAAGAGTTCGGGCGACGCGATGACGCGGATGGCCGAACTGGCGTCGCAGATCCCCGGCACCTCGGTGAGCTGGGCGGGCCTGTCCTATCAGGAGCGGCTGTCCTCCGGTCAGGCGCCGCTGCTCTACGGCCTGTCGATCCTCGTCGTCTTCCTGTGCCTCGCGGCGCTGTACGAGAGCTGGTCGATCCCCTTCGCGGTGCTGCTCATCATCCCGCTCGGGCTGATCGGCGCAATCGCCTTCGTCACGCTGCGCGGGTTGACCAACGACGTCTATCTCCAGATCGGCCTGCTGACGACGATGGGCCTCGCCGCCAAGAATGCGATCCTGATGATCGAATTCGCCGAACAGGCGGAGCGCAAGGGTGCGCGCGTCTTCGACGCCGCGCTGGAAGCCGCCAAGATCCGTCTGCGACCGATCCTGATGACCAGCTTCGCCTTCATCTTCGGCGTGCTGCCGCTGGCGATCTCGACCGGTGCCGGCGCCAACAGCCGCATCGCGATCGGTACGGCGGTGATCGGCGGCATGCTGTCGGCGACCTTCCTCGCGATCTTCTACATCCCGTTGTTCTTCGTGCTCGTCCGCCGCGGCGTCCGCGATGGCATCGCCAAGCTGCGCGGCCGCCCGACCGGCCATCAGGGCGGCAAGGAGGACAAGGAGCCCCCCGCCCCGCCGATGCCGCCCGCCGCCGAGCCGGAGCCCGCCCGATGACCCGCCCGATCCTCGCTTTGGCGCTCGCCGCGACCGCGCTGTCGGCCTGTTCGATGGAGCCCAAATACGTCCGCTCGGAAACGCCGGTGCCGACGTCGTGGCCGGTCGGCGACGCCTATCTGCGCCAGAGCGAGGCGACCCTGCCCGCCTTCACCTATCGCGACATCTTCAAGGACCGCCGGCTCCAGACGCTGATCGACCAGGCGCTGGTCAACAATCGCGACCTGCGCGTCGCCGCCGCCAACATCACCGCGGCGCGTGCGCAATATCGCATCCAGCGCGCCGATCTGTTCCCCGCGGTCGACGCCTCGGGCCGCTACACCTATTCGGGTGGTGGCAACGGCGCGCGCAGCACCGCGAGCAGCGGCAGCACCGGCAATACGGGCACCGGCAATACCGGGACGGGCAACACCAGCACGGGCAATACGGGGACCGGCACGGGCGTCGGTACCGGCAACGGCTCGACCGGCACGATCACCACCACCGGCAACGGCAACAGCGCCTTTTCCGCGCAACTCGGCGTGACCGCATTCGAACTCGACCTGTTCGGCCGCATCCGTTCGCTGTCGCGTGCCGCGCTCGACCGCTATTTCGCCACCGAGGCGGCGGCACGCGCCACCCGGCTGACGCTGGTCGGCGACATCGCCGATGCGTGGCTGACCTATGCCGCCGACCGCAGCCTGCTCAAGGTCGCGCAGGACACCGCGACCAGCGCGCAGGTCAGCGTCCGCCTCACCCGCGCCCGGCTCGAGGGCGGGGTCAGCGCGCGCACCGACCTGCGTCAGGCCGAACAGATCCTCGAAACCGCCAACGCCGATCTCGCCGAACAGAAGACGCTGGTCGCGCAGGACGTCAACGCGCTGCAATTGCTGGTCGGCGCACCGGTCGACCCGACGTTGCTCCCCGTCTCGATCGACGAGGCGCAGGCGACGATCGCGACGCTGCCCGCGGGGATCGACAGCGGCGTGCTGCTGCGCCGCCCCGATGTCGTCCAGTCCGAATATCAGCTGCGTGCCTATAATGCCGAGATCGGCGCGGCGCGCGCCGCGCTGTTCCCGCGCATCTCGCTGACCGGGCTCGTCGGCTTCGCCAGCACCGCGCTGTCGTCGCTGTTCGCCGGCGGCGCGTTCAACTATTCGGTCGCGCCCTCGGTCAGCTATCCGATCTTCCAGGCGGGCGCCGGCCGCGCCAACGTCCGCTATACCGAGGCGCAGCGCGACGCGGCACTCGCCACCTACGAAAAGACGATCCAGACCGCGTTCCAGGAAACCGCCGACGCGCTCGCGCGGCAGGGCACGATCGCCGACCAGCTGCGCGCGCAGACCAATTTCCAGGCGGCGGCGGCGGATACGCTGCAACTCGTCAACGCGCGCTATCAGGGCGGTATCGACACCTTCCTGTCGAGCCTCGATGCGCAGCGCTCGTTCTACACCGCGCAGCGCACGCTGATCACTACGACGCTGACGGGTGCGAGCAATCGCGTCACGCTGTATCGCGTGCTCGGCGGCGATTCGACGCTGGAGGCGACGCCGCAGGGCCCGCAACCGGTGACGCTCAACGGAACGCCACGCAGCGGTTGACGCTTATGCGTGATATCCCCGATGGTTAGCGTCCATCAGGCAGGAACCGCACGCATGAGCCACACGATCCGCCGCTTCCGCCCGACCGACGACGCGGCGATGCTCGCTTTTGCCGCGAGCCTGCCCGAACATGACCTGCTGTTCCTCGGCCGCGACCTGCGCCACGAGCGCGTCATCGAGGCGTGGCAGCAGGCGATCGGCGAAGGCTGGATCGACAGCCTGATCGCGGAGGATGGCGGCCGCATCGTCGCGACCGGCGCACTGGTCCGCGATCCGCTCGGCTGGAGCGGCCATGTCGGCGAGATCCGGCTGCTCGTCGCCACCGATCGCCGCGGTGCGGGGCTCGGCGGCGATCTGCTGGAGGCATTGCTCGCGATCGCCCGCGCGCACGGCCTCGCCAAGCTCAGCGCGACGATGACGCCCGATCAGGCCGGCTCGATCGCCTTGTTCGAAGGGCTCGGCTTTCGCCGCGAGGCGCTGCTCGCCGGCCACGTCCGCGCCCGCGACGGCATCGCCCACGACCTGCTGATCCTCGCCCGCCCGATCCCGACCGGCTGACCGCCGGCCGGGTCGGGATGGCCTTTCCGGCTCAGTCGGCCTTGCCGTCGCCCCCCGACCGCATCGGCGACACCGCGTCGCGGCCGAACTGCATGATGAGCTCGCCCATCTCGCGCGCCTGGTTCATCGCCCGCTGGCCCTGTTCGCGCAGATAGTCGCCCTGGATGCGCATCACCTCGCTGAGGTCCTTTGCCTGCGCCGCCTCGCGCATCGCCTCGAACGCCTCGCGCGAATTCTGCTCGGCCTGTTCGATGATCTTCAGGCCGATCGTCGCGCCATTGTCCGCCGCTTTCTGGCCGGAGGCGCGCAACGCCTCGCCCGCCCGACGCGCGGGATCGAGCACATGGTCCGAAAAGCCCGCGCGCGCGCGCTCGGCGGCATCGCGCATCGCATCCGCAGCGCCCTGACCCGCACCGGCATCCGTGCCCGCGCCGTTGCCGGCACCACCGAAATCCTCGGCCATCATCGCTCTCCTCTCATCTTGGGACGCCGTTCCGGCCGCCCGCTTGGTTACCCCGACTGCAACGTGTGATAGCGGGCTTGGCTCCGGCACCGCGACGAAGCAGCCGTTGCGTCCCGTTCGCGCGCCGGTAGAAGGCCCGTTCCATGTCGAAGATCGAAAACCCGATGCCGCCCCGAATCCGCGGCGAACTGCTCCACCGCGCGATCGGGCTCGGTGAGGAGCTGATGCGCCTGTCGGACGACCTCGGCCATACCGTCGCAAGCCTGCACATCTGCCAGGGCGTCGAGATGATGCGCGAGGAGGCGGAGCGGCTGCTCGGCCCCGCCTGATCCTGCCTCACGCGGCAGCGATGCAGCGCAGCGCGAAGACGACGCCCTCGTCGGTCAGCGCCACCGCGGCGCTATCCCGCGGTTCCGTCGCGTCCCACCGGATCAGGCCGCGCGCCTGCATCACCTGCAGCCAGCGCCGCCCGACCGCACCGCGCACCCCGATCTCGTCGAGCAGCGGCCCGCTGGTCATCGTCCGCCCGTCTTCATAGGCGACGAACAGGATCAGCAGGATGTCCCAGCCGGGCTCGCCGAACAGCTCGGCAAAGCTGCCCGCCGCCGCGTCGCGGCTCCGTCGCTGCGCCAGCAGCGCGCGGGCGCGGTCGGCGTCGTCCGGCTCCTCCGGACCGACGAAGGTGGAGGCGACGATCTCGCCCCGCCCCTGCGCCGCGGCGAAGCGGACGCGGGCGATCGCGGCGACGAGGCGTTCGTGGTTCTCGCGATCGCGCTCGGGCCAGCGCAGCAACCGGATATCGGCGTTCATGGGTGTTCGTAGTCCGGTCTGCGCAGGGGCGACCAATCGCGGTCGCTCCCGAAACGGGCCAGGCGGTGGCGATGGCGCAACGCACCGATCGCCAGCAGCACCAGCATGGGATAGGCGATCTTGGCGCTCGCCCCGGCGTACATCCACGGCACCAGATGGGGATCGAGCGCCTTCACGCCATGGATTGCGATCGTGATCAGGTGGAGCGCGGCGACGTAGAGCGGCCAGAACCGGTCGGCACGCACCGCGATCCAGACCAGCCCGAGCAGCACCGCGCAATCGACCGCCAGGATCATCAGATGCACCGAATGATAACTGACGCGCGGCTGGAACGGCAGCGCGAAGGTGGTCGCCGCCCCGACGAGGAAGACCGCCGCGGTCCACCGCTCGGGCGCGCCCCCTGCCGCCAGGGCATAGGCGCATGCACCGAGCAGGACGATGTTGAAGAGGATGACGTGTGTCATGACTTGACCGGCCAAAGGAGCAATCTGGTGGTCAAGCCATGACACCTAGGCGGCGACGCGCAGATGACTGGCGCCGACGCCCGTCGGGACGAAATCGGGCTTCGGCTGTTCGTCGCCGAAACTCGTCTCATACCCGATCTGGCGGCCCACTTTCTCGATGACGCGGTGACCGGCGACGGTGTGACCGCGCGCCGTACCGATCGCGAGGATGGCTTGACTGAGTGTTTCGAAGGCCTGCTGCCCGGCGATCGCGGGCAGCTTGGCGGCGGTGCGCGCCCGCGGCAGCGCGGCGAGCAGCTCGCCGCCGGTGGCGAAGGCTTCGTCGAGCTGCGTCTCGAGCCGCCACAGCAATGTGGCGACGGCATCGGCGGCAACCTGGGAATCGGCATAATGAGCGTTCGCGTAAGACATTGGCCACCCCGTTCACCCCCGATGGGGGTGCTTTCGCTGAAGATCAGGAAAGGCGGCGGGCGATCGTCTCGATGATGCCGGTGAGGACCTGGAGGCCGGTCATCAGCATGCCGAACCCGATGGCGAGGCTGATGGCGATGGCCGGTATCCAGATCAACCGGCCTCCGACCGACAAGTCGTTGCCCCGCTGTCCCTTCCGCCGGAAGGGCAGCCGTATTTCCGGGAAGCTGTGCCTCGAAGGCGGCTCCCCGGAAACCCCCGGTGCCCTGACGATCGTGTCGTCCGGCACCACCGGCAATGGCAGGCCGATCGCCGGATCGACTAGCCGTGCAGAATGACCCCCCATTTTATCGGGGTCGGATTGCGCCGCCGAAATGGCGGAAATCTGCGGGTTCTGGGGGTCGGGAGCGCCTTGCCCGGCCGCCTCCTCGTGCGCGGCGAGGCGCAATGCGGCGTCGCGGCGGTTGCGTGCGCCGAGCACTTTCACCGCCTCCGTCAGATATTTGTCGACGGTGCTCTTCTCGATGCCGAGCTCGTCGGCGATCTCCTTCGATCCCTTGAGCTCGCGCACGCCGCGCAGGCACTCGCGGTGGCGTCGCGACAGGCGTTCGAAAGGGGCTGGATCGGTCACTTGCCCTCTGTCCCGCGGGACGGCGGGCATGGCAAGCGCTTCACGGTCGACACCGGTGGTTTCGTCGGCATCGGCAGGCGGTCCATCGTCGCGGTCGATCGGCATGGGGTGCACTGCAGCCAAGATCGTCATTCCACAGGTTGCGGGAAAGACGGCGCTTTATCGCCCATCACGCGCCGCCGCCAGTATCCCGGCGGCGGCGCATGGGTCACGGTCAGCCGTGCGCGGCCTTGGCGGGCTTCTTGTGCGCACCCTTGCCGCTATTGGCCTTCTTGCCGCGTCGCGTCGCGACCGGCGGCTTGTCGCCGCGCAGCAGCGGCACCGCGATCGCCGCGGCGGCGCCGGCGAGGATCGTCCCGCCGATCGCGAGCCACGCGCCGGTGCCGAGGCCGCCGGGTTGCCGCTTGGGGGATTTCTTCGGCTTCGGCGGCGCCTTGGCCTCGTCGTGATGGACCGGGCCGGCGTGTTTCATGGCGGAACTCGGAATATGGGACATGGAGGATCCTTTCTGGCCGGACCAACCCCATGTACCCGAGCATTGTTCCGCCAGCGCAACGCCTTGGCGGGCGCGCGGCCGGAGTGGGACCGCCATTCGGTCAAATCCTCCCCCGCCAGGGGGAGGTGGCGCGGCGAAGCCGTGACGGAGGGGGAGGACACGGAACCGAGGTCGTTGCTTACCTCCCCCTCCGTCATGCCTGCGGCATGCCGCCTCCCCCTGGCGGGGGAGGAATTACGGATGAGTCGCCGAATACCGGTCCCGCCTAGCCGCCGCCCGTCCATCGCCGCATCGCGCGCTCGTAGGCGTCCGCCGCCGCCTGCCGCGCCTCGTCCAGCGCTGTGCGTTCGTCCTCCTGCGCGCGTTCCATCGTCCGTCGCCGCTTGGCGAGCGCCGCCTCCTCGGCGCGCAATGCACGCGCCTCGCTGCGATGCCGCGCCTCCGCCTCGGCCATCGCCCGGTCCGCCGCATCGAGCGCGCGACGATCGGGTTTGGGCGCCGGCCTTGGTGCCGGCTTCGGCTTGGGCGCAGGTGCATCCGCCGCATCGTCGGACCGGCGGCGCGGCGCTTTCGCGGGCGTATCGGGCAGCGCCGCGATCTGCTCGGCCGCGGTACCGCGCGACCGTTTGATCACCGTGCCCGGCTGCGCCAGCGGCTCGGCGGTGAGCATCGGGTCGGTCACCACCTCGGCGATGCCGCGGGCGAACAGGTCGCGCTCGCTCCCCCAAGCCTGCAACGCCGCTTTCTGGCTCGCCGCCGCGACATAGGCGTCGTGGAACCCGATCGGCGTACGATAGACCTTCAGCTTCGCCATGCCGCCAGCCTAACCGCCCCGCCCGCCGATGGCTCCCCCTTTCGCGCAGGTCCCGCCCCATGCCCACCAACACGGTTGACGCCGCGCCCCGCCGTCCCGCGCCGGCACAGCCGTGCGACACCCCTAGCCAAGCGCCCGCAACCGGCGCATTCCCGCATCTCCACCGGGAGCGTCTCATGGCCGCACGTCGGGCCCTCGCGGCCAAGCTCATCCTCGCCGCCGTCGGGATCGGCGTCGCCGCCGCGGCCACCGTGCCGTCCCTCCGCCCGACCGCCGCGCCGTCCGTGCCGACGCCCGCCGCGTCCCCGGTCCGCGCCGCCATCGCCTCGCCCCCACCCACGCCCGAGCCCCGCCCCGTCGCGCGCCCCACGCCAAACCCGCTCATCGTCAAGCGCGTGCTCGACATCGGCCCGATCAAGTTCGGCGATTATACCTGGGACGATGCGGGCGTGCCCGCCGGCCCGCTGATCGTCACCGTCGATCTCGCCGCGCAGACGCTGTCGGTCTTCCGCGACGGCTATGAGATCGGCGCCACCGCAATCCTCTATGGCGCCGACGACAAGCCCACCCCGCTCGGCAGCTTCCCGATCCTGATGAAGGACGCGCACCACGTCTCCAGCCTTTACGGCGCGCCGATGCCCTATACGATGCGACTGACCAACGACGGCGTCGCCGTCCACGGCACCGAGGTCGCCTGGGGCTATGCGACGCACGGCTGTATTGGCGTGCCGACCGCCTTCGCCAAATTACTGTTCCGCGAGGCGAAGGTCGGCGACCGCGTCATCATCACCCGCGGCAAGACGCTGGCGACCGGCGAAACGCTCGTGTCTTGAGAGTCATCCGCAGGTGGGCATAGGCGCTTCCCCCGCCGGACAGCCCTTGCTAAGGCCGCCGCGACATACGCTTTCGCTGAAGCGCTCTCGCGCGCCCGCGCGGCCCCATGGCCGCCTCCCCGAGCGCCCTGGGCCAAATTGAAGGGATCATAATGACCGCCATCGGCCAGGACAGCCTGAACACCCGCACGACCCTGACGGTCGGCGACAAGAGCTACGCTTATTACAGCCTCGAAAAGGCCGCCGCCAAGTTCGGCGACATCAGCCGCCTGCCCTTCTCGATGAAGGTGCTGCTCGAGAACATGCTGCGCTTCGAGGACGGCAAGACCGTCACCGAAGCCGACGTGCAGGCGATCGTCGACTGGCAGAAGGAGCGCCGCTCCGATCGCGAGATCCAGTATCGCCCGGCGCGCGTGCTGATGCAGGATTTCACCGGCGTGCCCTGCGTCGTCGATCTCGCCGCGATGCGCGATGCGATCACCAAGCTCGGCGGCGACGCCGCCAAGATCAACCCGCAGGTTCCCGTCCATCTCGTCATCGATCACTCGGTGATGGTCGACGAATTCGGCACGCCGCAGGCGTTCGAGGATAACGTCGATCTCGAATATCAGCGCAACGGTGAGCGCTATGAGTTTCTGAAGTGGGGCTCGGCCGCGCTCGACAATTTCAAGGTCGTGCCGCCGGGCACCGGCATCTGCCATCAGGTGAACCTGGAATATATCGGTCAGGCGGTCTGGTCGTCGGACAGCGTCGGCGACCATGGCGACGGCACCGCGATCGCCTATCCCGACACGCTCGTCGGCACCGACAGCCACACGACGATGATCAACGGTCTCGGCGTGCTCGGCTGGGGCGTCGGCGGCATCGAGGCGGAAGCGGCGATGCTCGGCCAGCCGGTGTCGATGCTGATCCCCGAGGTCGTCGGCTTCAAGCTGACCGGCGCGCTGCGCGAGGGCATCACCGCCACCGATCTCGTGCTCACCGTCACGCAGATGCTGCGCGCCAAGGGCGTCGTCGGCCGCTTCGTCGAATTCTTCGGCCCCGGCCTGTCGTCGATGACGCTCGCCGACCGTGCGACGATCGCCAACATGGCGCCGGAATATGGCGCGACCTGCGGCTTCTTCCCGATCGACGAGAAGACGATGGACTATATGCGCCTCACCGCGCGGTCCGACGAGAATGTCGCGCTGGTCGAGGCCTATGCCAAGGCGAACGGCTTCTGGCGCTTCGACGACGCGCCCGAGCCTGTGTTCACCGACACGCTCGAACTCGACATGGGCACCGTCACCGCGTCGCTCGCCGGCCCGAAGCGTCCGCAGGACCGCGTCAGCCTCGGCAAGGTCGACGAGGTGTTCAACGGCGATCTGTTCAAGATCTACCACAAGGAGCGCCCCCAGCGCGTCGACGTGCCCGAGCGCAGCCATGACATCGGCGACGGCGACGTGGTGATCGCGGCGATCACCAGCTGCACCAACACCTCGAACCCGTCGGTGCTGGTCGCCGCCGGCCTCGTCGCGCGCAAGGCGAACGCGCTCGGCCTCAAGCCCAAGCCCTGGGTCAAGACGAGCCTCGCCCCCGGTTCGCAGGTCGTCACCGACTATCTCAACAAGGCGGGCCTGACCGCCGATCTCGACGCGATCGGCTTCAACCTCGTCGGTTACGGCTGCACCACCTGCATCGGCAATTCGGGTCCGCTCGCCGAGCCGATCTCGAAGGCGATCAACGGCAACGACATCGTCGCCGCCTCGGTGCTGTCGGGCAACCGCAACTTCGAGGGCCGCGTCTCACCCGACGTGCGCGCCAACTTCCTCGCCTCGCCGCCGCTCGTCGTCGCTTATGCGCTCAAGGGCACGGTGACGCTCGACATGACCGAGACGCCGCTCGGTCAGGGCACCGACGGCCAGGACGTGTTCCTCAAGGACGTGTGGCCAACCAATCAGGAGATCGCCGACGTGATGGCGGCGAACATCGACGATACGATGTTCCGCTCGCGCTACGGCAACGTCTACGCCGGCGATGCCAAGTGGCAGTCGATCCAGATCACCGAATCGGACACCTACGCCTGGCCGTCGGGGTCGACCTATGTCGCCAACCCGCCCTATTTCGACGGTCTCGAAATGACCCCGAAGCCGGTCACCGACATCATCGACGCCAAGCCGCTGGCGATCCTCGGCGATTCGATCACCACCGACCACATCTCGCCGGCCGGCTCGATCAAGGCCGACAGCCCGGCGGGCAAGTGGCTGATGGAGCGGCAGGTCAGCCGCGCCGACTTCAACAGCTATGGCGCGCGTCGCGGCAACGACAACGTCATGGTCCGCGGCACCTTCGCCAACATCCGCATCAAGAACGAGATGGTGCCGGGGATCGAGGGCGGCATGACCAAATTCGACGGCGAGGTGATGCCGATCTTCGACGCGGCGATGCGCCACAAGGAGAATGGCACGCCGCTCGTCATCGTCGCGGGCAAGGAATATGGCACCGGCTCGAGCCGTGACTGGGCGGCGAAGGGCACCAACCTGCTCGGCGTGCGTGCGGTCATCACCGAGAGCTTCGAGCGCATCCACCGGTCGAACCTCGTCGGCATGGGCGTGCTGCCGCTGCAATTCGCCGAGGGCGTGACGCGACAGACGCTGGGCCTCGACGGCTCGGAGACGTTCACGATCACCGGCGTGGCCAACCTGCGCCCGCGCCAGACCGTCGAGGTCCAGCTCACCCGCGCCGACGGCAGCACCGAGACGTTCGAGACGCGCTGCCGCATCGATACCGTCAATGAGCTGGAATATTTCCTCAACGGCGGCATCCTCCAATACGTGCTGCGCAACCTCGCCGCATAAGCCGGGACGCAAGCACCGTAAGGACGAGGGGAGGCACCGAAGGGCGCCTCCCCTTTTTCGTGCGCAAGACCGAACCAGTACTCCTGCGAACGCAGGAGCCCAGGGTCCCGAACGCCGCGAGCCGTTGCTCTGCTCGACCCTGGATTCCCGCTTTCGCGGGAACACTGAAGGTCGCATCACCAGCTTACGCTACGACGTCGCGCAGCCACGATCCGCCAAGCGGCGGCCACACGCTCGCCACATCCAACGGTATAATCACGCTTTTCCGGAGCGTTACCGCCGCATGGCCCGCCTCATCCTGCCTCTCGCGCTGCTCGCGCTCGCCACGCCGGCGACCGCGCAGCGCAACACCACCGGCTGCACCGCCGCGACCCCGCACCGGCTGATCGTCACGATACGCGGCGTGCGCGCCGGCACCGGCGACGTCCGCGTTCAGCTCTACGACGAACCCGGCTTTCTCGAAAAAGGCCGCTGGCTCGGCCGCGTCGAGGCACCGACCAACGGCCGCCGCACGCTTGAGGTCTGCATCCCCGTCCCCCGCCCCGGCACCTATGGCGTCGCCGTCCGTCACGACGCCAATGCCAACGGCAAGTCCGACGGCGGCGACGGCGGCGCCTTCTCGCGCGATCCCGGCCTCTCGCTGCTCAGGCTCAAGCCCGCCTTCGCGCAGGTGGCGGTGCCGCTTGCCGCCGGCACGAGCCGGATCGCGGTGACGATGAACTACCGCCACGGCTTCTCGGTCGGCCCGGATCGCTGACCGGACCGGCGGCTCAGCGCAGTCCCAACGCCCGCCACGCCACCGCGTCGAGCTTCGCCACCAGCGCCGGATCGCGCGCACCCTTGGCGGTGATGATCGCGCTGTCGAGGCACGTGTCGATCGGCGACGCCGGCCGCTCCTCGGGCAGCGCGCGCAGCAGCCGCACCACCATCGCCCGCGCCTTGGCCGCGTTCGCCGCCAGTTGCGCGACGACCTGCGCGACGTCGACCGCCGCCTCGCCCTCGCGCCAGCAATCGTAATCGGTCACCATCCCGACCAGGGCGTAAGGCAGCTCCGCCTCGCGCGCGAGCTTGGCCTCGGGCAGCGCGGTCATGCCGATCACGTCGCAGCCCCATTGCCGGTAGAGGCGGCTCTCCGCCCGCGTCGAGAATTGCGGCCCCTCCATCGCCAGATAGGTGCCGCCGCGTGTCGCCCCCGCCCCGATCGCATCGGCGGCATAGCCGCTCAGCCGCGAGCAGACCGGATCGGCCATCGAGACATGCGCGACGCAGCCGGTGCCGAAGAAGCTCGATGCCCGCCCCTTCGTCTGGTCGATGAACTGGTCGACGATCGTGAAGCTGCCCGGCGGCCGCGCCTCGACCAGCGAGCCGACTGACGACACTGCCAGCACGTCGGTCACGCCGAGCCGCTTCAGCGCGTCGATATTGGCGCGCGCGTTGATCGCTTCCGGGCCGATCCGGTGGCCGCGCCCGTGCCGCGGCAGAAACGACACCGCGACCGCGCCGATCCGCCCGCTGAAGATCGCATCCGACGGCGCGCCCCACGGCGTCGTCACCTCGACCCAATGGCCATCCTCGACGCCCTCGACGTCGTAGAGGCCGGAGCCGCCGATGATGCCGATATGCCAGCCGCTCATGCCCGCACGATCTCCGCCCGACTCCGCGCGTAGAGAAAATAGACCAGCAACCCGAAGGCGTTCCAGCCCAGGAAGGCGACCTGCGTGCGCACCTGCAAACTGGTGAACAGATACAGGCAGCCGAGGATGGCGAGCGGTGCGACGACGAAGGCGAACGGCGTGCGGAACGGCCGCCGCGCGTCGGGATCGCGCCGCCGCGACACCAGGACGCACGCCGCCACCGCGACGAAGGCGCACAGCGTCCCCGCATTGGCGAGGCTGGCGATCACGTCGAGCGGCGCCAGCCCGGCGATCACCGCGACGAACACCGCGGTCATCGCGGTGATCCGCGCCGGCACGCCGCGCTTGCTGACCTTGGCGAGCGCCTGCGGCAGGAAGCCGTCGCGCGCCATGACGAGGAAGATGCGGCTCTGCCCGTAGAGAAAGGCGAGCAGCACCGTCGGCAGCGCGACCGCCGCGGCGGCGGCGATCACCGTCGCCACCTTGGGCTGGCCGAGTTCGCGCAGGATCAGCGCCAGCGGCTCGGGGCTGCTGCCGAAGCGCATATAGCTCAGCGCCCCCACCGCCGCGGTCGCGACGATCATATAGATTGCGGTGCAGGCCAGCATCGATCCGACGATCCCGATCGCCAGATCGCGCTCCGGGTTCTTCGCCTCTTCCGCCGCAGTCGAGATCGCGTCGAAGCCGTAGAAGGCGAAGAAGATGATCGCCGCCGCGCCCATCACGCCATATTTGACGCCGCCCGCGCCGGTCGGGCTGCCGAAGCCGTAGGGCGTGAACGGGTGCAGATTGGCGGCATCGAAATGCGGCAGCGCGACGCCGACGAACAGCGCCAGCGTGACGATCTTGATGAGCACCAGCACGGTATTGACCCGCGCGCTCTCGCGCGTCCCCAGCATCAGCAGCCCGGCGACCAGCGCGATGATCGCCACCGCGGGCAGATTGACGACGCCGCCCAACCCCGGCCCGTTGGCGAGCGCCGCCGGCACGGTCACGCCCAGCCCCTTGAGGAACCCCACCGCATAGCCCGACCAGCCGACCGCGACGGTCGACACGACCAGCGAATATTCGAGGATCAGGCTCCACCCGACCACCCAGGCGATCACCTCGCCCAGCGTCGCATAGCTATAGGTATAGGCCGATCCCGACGCGGGGATCATCGTCGCCATCTCCGCATAGCAGAGCGCGGCGCAGGCGCAGATCGCACCGGCGACGACGAAGGCGAGGATCACAGCCGGCCCGGCGCGATCGGCGCCGACGCCGATCAGCGTCAGGATACCGGTGCCGACGATCGCGCCCACCCCCAGCGCGACCAGATGCGGCCAGCTCAGCGTCCGCGCGAGCTGCTGCTCGGGCGGCTGGGCGTGGATCGTCTTGCGACGCAATAAGCTCATGTGGGTCCCTCCCTCGATGGCGGAGGTATAAGCGGTCGCTGCCGTGGTGGGTAGAGCAGCGAGAACGGCGGGGAGCCGCAAGGCTGGCGATACCACCGCCTCATTCTCACCGTCACCCCGGACTGGTTCCGGGGTCCACCGCGCCGCGACGGAACGGCAAGAGGCTCCAGCCTTTCTCCTCGCCGCGGAGTGGACCCCGGAACGAGTCCGGGGTGACGGTGAGAATGAAAGCGCGGCGACCTACCTCCGCCGCCTCAGAACCGTCGCGAAATGCCCCCGGCCAGTTCCACGTCGGGCGCCGCATGGTTGAGGCCCAGCGTCGTCTGCATGTCGAACTGCCAGTCCTTCTTCGGCTTCCACGTCACCGACGCCGCGCTCAGCCATTGCGTGCTGCGCGCGTCCGGATCGTCGTCGCGAATCACCTGCGCCTCGAGCGCCGCCGACACCGTCTTGTTCAGCTTCACCGTCGCCCCGCCCGCGCTGCTGTAGCGCAGGTGCCGCCCGGCGCGTTCCTCGTCGGGCTGCGCGTCGATCTCGGGCGTCGCATCCAGATGCACCGTGTCGTTCAACCGGAAGGTCACCGGCACCAGCAACCCGCCCCCGGCGACGCGCGACCCGATCGTGCTGCCGCCGACCGGCAGCGTCACATAGGGCAGCAGCGACAGCGACAGGCCGTTGCCGTCGGGATGCAGCAGACCCGCCTTCATCCCCAGCGACACGTCACCGCTCTGCCCGACGCGATCGATCGCGCCCGTCTGCCGGTCGCGCACCCGCTCGTGGCCATAAGGCGTCCAGCCGATCCGCGCCTCGATCTGGTCGGCGACGCCGACGCGCACCAGCGTGTCCGCGATCAGCACGGTATCGGTGCGGCTGTCGGGCTGGCGGTCGAGCGTCCAGTCGACCACGCCCGTCTCCACCGAGACGCGGCCGGGCGCGGTGATGCACGCCGGCGTGTCGAGCCCCGGCCGTTCGGGGCAATAGCTCTTCTGGGCCAGCGCCGGCGCGGCGGCGAGCGTCATCGCGAGCCCGCCCGCCGCGACGAGGCGCCTCACGTCAACCGCACCCAGGTCGGCGCATGGTCGCTGGCCTTCTCGCGGCCGCGATAGTCCTTGTCGACGCCGGCATCGACCAGGCGGTCGGCGGCCTGCGGGCTGAGCAGCAGATGGTCGATGCGGAAGCCCGCATCGCGCTGCCATGCCCCCGCCTGATAGTCCCAGAAGGTCCACACCTTGCCGGTCGGATGGCGCGTGCGCAGCGCATCGGTCCACCCCTGCGCGAGCAACCGGCGATAGGCGGCACGGCTTTCCGGCTGCATCAGCGCATCGGTCGCCATCGCCCGCACCGAAAAGGTATCGTCGTCATTGGGGATCACGTTGTAATCGCCCATCAGGACGGTCGGCACTTCCTCGTCGAGCAGCACCTGCGCGCGCGCCGCCAGCCGCTCCATCCAGCGTAATTTATAGTCGAACTTCGGCCCCGGCTGCGGATTGCCGTTGGGCAGATAGATGGATGCGACCACCAGTCCATCGACCGCGCATTCGAGGTAGCGGCTGTGATCGTCCTCGTCCTCGCCGGCGAGGCCGCGCTGGCGTTCCACCGGGACCTGCCCACGCGCGAGCACCGCGACGCCGTTGAAGCCCTTCTGGCCATGCCACACCGCGCCATAGCCCAACGCCTCGATATCGGCGTGCGGGAAGGTGTCGTCGCTCGACTTGATCTCCTGCAGGCAGACCACATCGGGCTGCTGCTCGGTGAGATATTCCAGCAACCGGGGCAGGCGCGCCTTGATCCCGTTGACGTTATAGGTGACGAGCTTCAACCGTCAGATCGCGAAGCTGGAGCCGCAGCCGCAACCGGATGCCGCATTGGGGTTTTCGACCCGGAACGCGGCACCACCAAGCGATTCGACATAATCGACCTGACAGCCGCGGACGAGATCGAGGCTGACGCTGTCGACCACCAGCCGCACGCCGTCGGTCTCGGCGACGGTGTCGTCGCCCTCGGGCGCCTCGGCGAAGCCGAACTTGTACTGGAACCCCGAACAGCCGCCGCCATCCACCGACAGGCGGAGGATCGCGGGCTTGTTCTGCTTGCCGGCGATCGCCGCGACACGCTTCGCCGCGGCAGGGGTGAGCAGGATCTCGGGAGACGTGGCCATGCCTGCGAGATAGGCGCGGCAAGGGCGCGGGGCAACAGGGGATGGCGGTGGTCGGCCGCGGCGTGCGCCTTATCCTCCCTGCGGCTTGCCACTCGCCTGTCGCAGGCAGGGCTATTGCATAAGGCTGTGGTGATGAGGTTCGATCGGCTTCCTCTCGAGATACGTCACCCCGGACTCGTTCCGGGGTCCACCGGGCCGCAAGAGAATGGTGCCATCTCAAGCCGTTCTCCTAGCCGCGGGGTGGACCCCGGAACGAGTCCGGGGTGACGGGGTGGGCTTGGACTACGACGGCTCACACCAATCGTCATAGGCGGAAGCCCTGCCCCAAGCCGGGTGAGATATACCCCCCTACCCCATCAAAACCCGCACCCCGATCGCCAGCACCAGCGCGGGCACCGTCGTCACCACCCCGACGCGCAGGAACTGCCCGAAGGTGACATCCTCGCCCTCCCGCCGGATCGCGATCAGCCACAGGATCGTCGCCAGCGACCCGGTGATCGACAGGTTCGGCCCCAGATCCACCCCGATCAGCAAAGCATCGACCACCAGCGCCGGCGGATGCGCCGCGGCGATCATCTGCGCCGCGATCAGCCCGGCGGGCAGGTTGTTGACCAGATTGCTGCCGACCGCGAGCAACCCGCCCGCCGCTGCCGCGGCCGCCCGCGGATCGGTCGCCGCCGCCGCGGAGAGCTGCGCCGCCAGCCACCCGATCAGCCCGGTCTCGGCCAGCGCCTGCACCATCACGAACAATCCGGCGACGAGCAGCAGCACCAGCCACGACACGCCCTTGACCAGCGGCACCAGCGACTCGCGCGCCCTCAACTGCACCGCCAGCGCGGTGACGACGCCCGCGCCGAACGTCGGCCAGCCGAGGTCCCAGCCCGATGCCGACGCCACCGTCAGCAGCACCGCGGTCGCGCCGATCCCGGCGAGCGCCATCCGCCCGTTGCCCGACAGCGCGACGCTCTCCCCCTGCTCGGCCGCACCGGACAGCTCGCTGCGGAACAGCCAGCGCAGCCCGAGATAGGTCGTGGCGATCGCCAGCACCGACGGCAGCGCGAACGCCGCCAGCCACGCGCCGAGCCGCGGCAGGTCGCTGGCATAGAGCACCAGATTGGCCGGATTGGAGATCGGCAGGATGAAGCTCGCCGCATTGGCGACCAGCGCGCAGGCGAACAGCATCGGCAACGGCTTGACCTTGGCGCGCTGCGCGACCGCATAGACCGCCGGGGTCAGCACCACCGCGGTCGCATCGTTCGACAGGAAGGCGGTCACCACCACGCCGACGAGGAAGACGAGCGTGAACAGCCGCGCCGCCGACCCGTTCGCGCCCGCCGCCGCCAGATGCGCCACCCAGTCGAACACGCCATGCGCCCGCGCCGCCTCCGACAGCAGCATCATGCCGATCAGGAACAGATAGACGTCGGTCCCCTTGAGCACCGCCGCCCACGCGCTCGCCGGCGCGATCAGCCCGAACAGCAGCAGCAGCAGCGCGCCACCGACCGCCCATATCGCCTCGGGCCAGCGGAACGGCCGGATGATCACCCCCGCGGTCGCGGCGGCGCATATCCCAACGGTGGCGATCATCGGCCCCGACCCCTTTGCACACACGCCCCGATCGAAGGCATGATCCCACCCCGGTGATCCATAATATCTTCGCGAAGGCGAGCCATCGGCGAAGATCGCTTCGCCACACCTTTATATCGTACCCCGGCGTGCTTCGCGGAGATTTGGCAAAGGCAGGGACCAATACCCACGGATTGGTCCATGACGCCAACCACCCGCACCACCAGTGCTCCCGCGAAAGCGGGAGCCCAGGAGTCCCGAGAACCGACCTGCGTTGCTCCGCCCAAGCTCGTATCCCCGCCCCTGCGGACATATGGCGACGGCATCGTCGCGAGACATACGCACCTCACGCCGGCTTCGTCTCCGGCATCGCCAGCGCGTACAGCGCCAGCCCCGCCGCCGCGATGCCCGCCAGCGTCAGGAAGCTCGCGCCATAGCCGACGCCGACGATGATCGCCCCCGCCAGCGACGCGCTCAGCGCCGCGCCCAGCCCCTGTGCGGTCGCCACCGCACCCTGCGACACGTTGAACCGCCCGGTGCCCTTGGTCAGGTCGGCGATCACCACCGGGAACAGCGCGCCGAAGATCCCCGCACCGACGCCGTCGAGCGCCTGCACGCCGACCAGCCACCACGGATCGTTCGACATCGTGTACAGCGCGCCGCGCGCCGCCAGCACGCCGAACGCGATCAGGAACAGCGGCTTGCGCCCCCAGCGATCGACGTTGCGCCCGACCACGACCGCCACCGGCACCATCACCAATTGCGCCGCGACGATGCACGCCGCGGTCAGCGACGTCGCCGAATCCTTGCCCACCGTCTTGGCGAGCAACTGGCTGACCGAGGTCAGCATCGCCGCATTGGCGAGGTGGAACAGGAAGGCGATCACCGCGAACAGCAGCAGCGGCTTGTTCTCGACCAGCACCTTCCACCCGCCCGGCTCCTCGCACCCCTCGTCGGGCTCGCAGTCGAGGCCGCGCGCCACCGCATTGTCGATGTCGCCGTTCCTGATGCGCAGCGCCGCGAAGACGCTGGCGACGGTCAGCCCGCCCATCAGCCAGAAGACGACGACCGGCCCGAACTTCCACGCCAGCGCCCCCGCCAGCGCCGCCGAGACGGCATTGCCGGCATGGTTGAACGCCTCGTTGCGCCCGACCCGCTTGGAGAACAGCTTCGGCCCGAACAGACCGAGCGTGATCGCGCTGATCGCCGGCGCGAACACCGCGCCCGCCACCGCCGCGATCGACTGCGTCGCCGCGACCATCGTGAAGCCGGTGACGAACGGCAGCGACACGCTGCTCAGCGTCACCAGCAGCGCGGCGATGATGACGATGCGCGGCTTGTTGCGGCTGCGGTCGATCAGCCCGCCCGCCGGCGTCTGCGACACCAGCCCGACGATCCCGGCGATCGTCAGCACCAGCCCGACGGTCGCCTCGTTCCAGCCGTGCGCCGGCCCGCGCACCGCGAGCAGATAGATCGCCAGATACGGCCCCAGCCCGTCGCGCACGTCGGCGAGGAAGAAGTTGAGCGCATCGAGTGTCCGCCCCGCGTCGGGGGCCGGTCCGGCTTCGGGTGCGCGGGGCAAAGCGGAGGGGGCAAGGCTGGCCATGAATGTGCTCCACCGCGTTCGGACCGTTCTGGTCCGTCTCTCCGCGTGGCCGCTTAACGTAGGTAAGTTGCGGATGATCCCGCTTCGGACTGATAAATGTTACGCAATGTTGCCGCGCGCGCCTCCCGTCGCGTCAGTTCCAGCGCATAAGCGGCGGCGAGTTGCGCGAAGCAACGTTTCAGCGTAGGGGATGCGGCGCGGCCTCGCTCGGCCTCGGCTTCGCGGATTAGGCGGTGCAGGGTCTCTGGGGTCACGGAAACGGCCATGATGCGCGCGATACAAGCGCCACGTTGCGTCCGTATTGCCGCCCGCGATTGGCCCGCGTTTCCAACGGACTCGCGACTGTACTGTCCTCTGCCGCGCCCCAGTCCTGGCCCCGAGCCATGCTGTCGGGGCGCCGCTTCCATTTAGGTTACCCGATGCCCTTTTCTTCGCTCCCCCCGCTTCTCGCTGAAGCGCTCGTTGCCCGTGGCTATGAAGCTCCCACCGCCGTCCAGGCGCAGGTGATCGAGCCCGAGGCCGCCGGCCGCGACCTCATCGTCTCCGCCCAGACCGGCTCGGGCAAGACCGTCGCCTTCGGCCTCGCCATGGCCGCCGAGCTGATGGCCGACGGCGCGCTGCCGCCGCCGGGCAAGCCGCTCGCGCTCATCATCGCGCCGACGCGCGAACTCGCGCTCCAGGTCAGCCGCGAGCTGATGTGGCTGTACAAGGAGGCGCATGCCCGCATCGCCACCTGCGTCGGCGGCATGGACGCCAGCAAGGAGCGCCGCTCGCTCAGCCACGGCGCGCATATCGTCGTCGGCACGCCGGGCCGTCTGCGCGACCATCTCGAGCGCGGCGCGCTCGACCTCGCCAGCCTGCGCGTCGCCGTGCTCGACGAGGCCGACGAGATGCTCGACATGGGCTTCCGCGAGGACCTCGAACAGATCCTCGACGCCTCGCCCACCGAGCGCCGCACGCTGATGTTCTCGGCGACGATGCCGCGGCCGATCGTCGCACTCGCCAAGCGCTACCAGCGCGACGCGCTGCGCATCTCGACCGTCGGTGAGGATCGCGGCCACGGCGACATCGCCTATCAGGCGGTCACCGTCGCGCCGGCCGATATCGAACATGCCGTCATCAACCTGCTCCGCTTCCACGAGGCGGAGACGGCGATGCTGTTCTGCGCCACCCGCGACAACGTCCGCCACCTCCACGCCAGCCTCGTCGAGCGCGGTTTCGCCGCGGTCGCGCTGTCGGGCGAGCACAGCCAGAGCGAGCGCAATTCGGCGCTCCAGGCGCTGCGCGACCGCCGCGCCCGCGTCTGCGTCGCCACCGACGTCGCCGCGCGCGGCATCGATCTGCCCAGCCTCAGCCTCGTCGTCCATGTCGAGATGCCGCGCGACGCCGAGACGCTGCAGCACCGTTCGGGCCGCACCGGTCGCGCCGGCAAGAAGGGCACCGCGGTGCTCATCGTCCCCTATCCGCGCCGCCGCCGCGTCGACATGATGCTCAAGCAGGCCAAGATCGCCTGCGAGTGGATCCCCGCCCCCAGCGCCGACGACATCCGCAAGCAGGATCGCGAGCGGCTGATCGCCACGCTGCTCGCCCCGATCGAGTTCGACGACGAGGATCGCGAGCTGGCGACGCGGCTGATCGCGGAAAAGAGCCCCGAGGATATCGCCGCCGCGCTCGTCCACGCGCACCGCGCCGCGATGCCGCAGGCCGAGGATCTGCTCGATTCCGCCGCCCCGCAGCAGTCGGATCGCACGCAGGGCCACCGCCCCGGCTTCGAGGACACGGTGTGGTTCCGCATGGACATCGGCCGCCGCCAGAACGCCGACCCGCGCTGGCTGCTGCCGCTGATCTGCCGCCGCGGCCATATCACCAAGGCGGAGATCGGCGCGATCCGCATCAACCCGAACGACACGATCTTCGAGGTGCCGCGCACCGTCGCCGACCGCGTCGTCGCCAGCGTCCAGCGCACCGCCAATCCGGAAAGCGACGAGGGCAGTCTGCAGATCGTTCCCTTCACCGGCAACCCGCGCGAGGCGGGCGGCAGCGACCGCGCCGACCGTGCACCGCGGAGCGGCTCGGGCGCCCCGCGCACCCGCAACGCACCCGGCGGCGCCCCCGCGCGCCATCAGGCCAAGCCGTACCGCAAGGGCCCGCGGGGCTAAGGCGCGGCCGATGACGGAGGGCGTCCGCATTCTGGTCGATGCGGACGCCTGTCCGGTCAAGGACGAGATCTACAAGGTCGCTTGGCGCCGCGCGGTGCCGGTGACGATCGTCAGCAACAGCCATTTCCGCATCCCCCAGCATCCGCTGGTCAGCCGCGTCGTGGTCAGCGACGGCTTCGACGCCGCCGACGACTGGATCGCCGCGGCGGCGAACGCGCAGGCGGTGGTGATCACTGCCGACATCCTGCTCGCCGACCGTTGCCTCAAAGCCGGCGCGAGCGTGCTGAGCCCCACCGGCAAACCCTTCACCACCGCCTCGATCGGCGGCGCGATCGCGACGCGCGCGATCATGGCCGACCTGCGCGCCGGCGGTGACCAATTGGGCGGCCCCAAACCCTTCGCCGCGCAGGACCGCAGCCGCTTCTTGCAGGCACTCGATACCATATTGGCCAAGCTGCAACGCGGCTGACCCGGCGTCGTCGCGGACCGGGCAGGCCGGGTCCGCTACATCCCGCGACTTACCCCAAGCCCCCAACAGCTTCCCCGTCCGCTCTGTCCTATTTGGAACCGATATGGTTCGTCCGCGACTCATGAGCGACCAAGCCCCCCGCCCGCCCGAAGCCTGCCTTTCCAGCACATTGGGATCCTAAGCTTAGAATTCCACGTGGACAAGTTGT
>JADMIO011126955.1_pt1 | contig 53993 bp, 52 predicted proteins | sample 8958161 | NCBI WGS metagenome assembly JADMIO01 (sample SAMN16585339, study PRJNA669376) | soil metagenome | isolation source: Crop rotation soil | place: USA: Cullars Rotation, Alabama | collected 2011
CGCGACAACTTGTCCACGTGGAATTCTAAGCTTAGGATCCCAATGTGCTGGAAAGAGTCCATTCCGGTATAAAATCGCTGATTGGCCGGTGCATTTGCGATCAGTTCGGGATCGAGAACGATTTGATCAAATGGAGTAAAGTCGGAATTCATGCCCAGCTTTTTTGTTGGTCCAGTTAATACGCATGTACGACTTACCTCAGCGCCAGTGCCACTTAGTGTTGGGATGCCCGCTTTATATACGCCAGGATTTTTTACAAGATCCCATCCCTGGTAATCGGCAGAGGACCCGGGATTATTCATCATCAATGAAACGGCTTTTGCCAGATCCATAGTAGACCCTCCGCCAATACCAATGATTCCGCTGATATTTCCGAACTCCTGTTTTAAATCATTTGCAAGCTTATCTACATAAGTGGTTTTTGGCTCATGTGTTACATCTGCAAATATGATCTTATCATTTCCCCGGACAGGAATGCGTGATGATAATGGCTTATCTTGAAAAAAATGGTCGAGCAGAAAGACTATTGGCCGGTCTTTTATTCTTTTCGGAGTAAGAATTTCATCCAGCTGATTAAAACATCCGCGGCCATAAACAACATAGTCGACCATTTTAAAGTTCCGAAATTTCATATTTTAGTTTTCGCAGCTAATTTACAGTAATAATCAAGCCATGCCACAACACAGCCAAACGATTCAGCTAAATGAAAATGAACAAAGCTCTTCGCTTCCATTGGTATTTGGAACGATGGAGCGACTCGGATGGACGATCAACTATATCGGACAATACACTATTATAGGGCAAGCTGTTCGTGAAAGCAGAAGAAAAGAATCACAGATCACGGTGGAATTAATTGACGACTCGTTGAATATAACCAGCCAGCTGATAAGCGGCCAGATTGCTGATTTTGGTGGACGCACCAAGCATGATGTAGCCGAATTCATCAATGCTTTTGAAAACACCAAGGCGACAGCTGAGGCAAGTAAGATTGAGGAATGGAATGAAACATTAATGAAATTCAAAGCAAGGAACACTCCTGAACAGGAAAGAGCATTTCAGGAAACGATGGAAGTTGAAAAGGTAATGCGAGTATCTGCAGGAAATGTGCGTTTAACTTATGGAATTATTACCATCAACTTTTTGATATTTATTTTGATGGCTTTTTCTAATGTCAACATTTTTGCCCCTACCGGCGAAGATATTATTCGATGGGGCGGCAATCTCCCTGCTTTAACTGCACACGGACAATGGTGGCGACTGATCACGAATGTATTTGTACATATCGGATTGCTCCATATTCTTTTCAATATGTATGGATTGTTTTTCGTCGGAAGGTTCCTGGAGCCCATGCTGGGGAAAACCAGATATATCATTGCATATTTCTGTGCAGGAGTAATTGCAAGCCTGGTAAGTCTTTACTGGCATCGTGACGAGAACATGGTGAGCGCGGGTGCATCAGGTGCAATTTTCGGAATGTATGGAGTTTTTCTTGCCTTGCTAACAACACATCTGATCCCAAAATCAGTAAGGCAAAACATGATTCAAAGCACAGTGATCTTTGTCGGATATAATTTATACTATGGAATGAAAGATGGCGTAGATAATTCTGCGCATATCGGAGGATTATTATCGGGAATGATCATAGGCTATGTGTACTACTTTTTTACTTTTAAGAATCCTACCGAAAGAAAAAAGCAGATAACTCCCATTGCATTGATCGCGGTAACTGTAATTGTAACTTTTTTGGGACTTGGCAACGTGACTACAACACAGCGCTATATTACCGAAAAAGATCTCAGAGGTGATTTTGAAAAAACCATTCAGCAATTCGCGAAGCTGGAGGAAGATGCTATACATGTTTATTCGAGATCGAACACACTTACGATCAAAGAATATGTTGATCAGCTAAGATCAATTTCACTTAAGAATTGGAAGGAAGCACAAGAGTTGTTTGCTTCTCTCGATCTATCGCTGTATTCTGATGAAGCCAGAAGCTATTGTGAGGATGTTAAGGAGTATTGCCGGCTGAATGAGAAAAAAACAAATCTTCTTATAAAGATATATTCTGAAAACTCTCAGGATTATAATACAGAATTGAATGAGACCGATTCTTTGATAGATCGGATTTTACGCAAATTCGAAAAGACTGCAGGGGATAGTAATTAGGATTTACAATAAGCGGGATGCTTTTTCGAGATCTTCTGGCGTATCGATCTCCACTCCCATATAATCAACCACCACCATTCTAAGCGGAATGCCATGTTCGAGATAGCGAAGACATTCTATTTTTTCTGCAGCTTCGAGAGGAGTAATTGGCCAATCAGTAAAGTTCAGTAATGCTTGTTTCCGGAATGCATAAATACCGATATGTTCATAATAAATTGCGGCGGTTGATCTATCACGCTGATAGGGAATAACAGAGCGGCTAAAGAAAAGAGAATTCATTTTTTCATCGACAGCCACTTTTACAAAATTGGGATCATTGATATCTGCAGGATCGGTTAATACCTGCATCAATGAGGCCACTTGTACTGTTGCATCATCGAATTGCATCAGTAATTTTTCCAATGGCTGTTTTTTTACGAAGGGAGTATCGCCCTGCACATTCACAATTATATCAACTTCCATATCGGCTGCAGCTTCAGCAATTCTGTCGCTCCCGCTTTCGTGTTCATGTTTGCTCATGATGGCATGACCGCCGGCAGAAGTTATTTCTGTATAAATAATATCGCTATCGGTTACCACAACAACACTATCAAATAGACCCGTATTAGCTGTTGCTTCATAAGTATGTCGTATCACTGTTTTATCGCCGAGGATCTGCATTAGCTTTCCGGGAAAGCGGGTTGCTGCATAGCGGGCGGGGATCATGGCACAGGCTTTCATTCAGGAATCGAGCTTTTGAAAAGGTTTTTTGATGAGCGCTATTACATCTTCATCTTTTTCATTGGGATAATAGCGATCCAGGCCATAGTCAATATCTTTTGGATCGAGCTTTCTGTAAGTACCAAAGATCCGATCCCATAATGCGAACACATCTCCGAAGTTGCTATCAGTATAAGGTTGTACCCGATGATGATGGACCTTGTGCATATTGGGAGATACAAAAAAATAACTGAATGCTTTATCGAATTTTGGATTAAGACTTATGTTGGAATGGGTGAACAAAGTAAAGAATGCAGCTAAGGTTTGGTAGATCATTACAGCATACATCGGAGCGCCCGATATTCCGATCATCAGAATAAAAAAAACGCCGCGGGAAAAACTATCCAATGGATGATGACGAAAACCTGTAGTAACATCTACATTATTATCGCTATGATGAATAATATGCATGGGCCATAACCATCTTACTTTATGCAAAATAAAATGAGCGATATAATTGCCGAGATCCTGCGCAAGCAATGAAATAATGATAGTAGCGGCAATGCCGGCATTCAGCCAATACACTAATCCGAAGTGATTATCGCGGCACCAATCTGAGAGTGCTATAATAAACTTGGCGAGAATAAAATGTATCGCTAAAAAAAATATCCAGAAGATCAAATTAACTCCGGCGTGGCGATTGCGTGTTTTTTTATAACGGCCGGGCATCAATGGAATTACTCCTTCAAGAACCCAGAATAACATAAGAAGACCAACCAGGATCGCACTGCGTTCCAGCCGGTTGTCTTCCAGCTTTGAAAAATGATCAATGATTCTGTTCCACATCGGGGAAAAGTTACGAAGGAAAAATCAACTGTTGTATAGGCTCCAGGATTCTAGTACGAATTTCAAAATTACACAGATAAATACTGCTAATCCGATCTGCCATATCAGCTTACCATATTTTCTATCTTTTTCACTGTATGCATAAACGCGTTGGCCATCCGGCAATGTCTTTTTAGAACTTGTAATTAATAACCCGGCACATACACCCACGAAACACCATATAAACGGAATAGCAGGTAATCCAAAAACCGGCGATATGGCAAACAGAACGCCGCATAGTATTGAGAGAATAGCAACGATGTACAAAAAGGAACCGGGTCTTTCCGGACTCGCAAGTTCTTTCTTTCTCTCTTGCCTGAATTGTTCTATATCCGACTCATTTATTTCTACTCCGCGATCATTCAAAATCTTTTTTGCCAGCTGAAAGTCAAAATATCCCCACTCATCTTTCTTGTGAATTATATCCATTAATTCACTATCAGTAAATGAAAACAAATAATAATCCTCATCTACTTCATCTGTTCTTGTTTTGAAATAATTGTCCAAACATTCCTGGCCGCGGATAAAATCCTGTTGCTTTAGCTTCAATTCATAATCTGGCATTGAAGAAGTACCAATAATACTTGAGTCAAGCAAAGAAGGAAGCTTGATCAGCTGATAGGGGATGTGATTTTCTTTAAGTAAATCGGCTACCGCATTTGCAGATTCGGGATCTGAAAAACTATGGAAGGAGAGGAAATTATTACCGTCCATATGCATCACCGAATTCCTCGGCGTATTTTTCATAACGCTTGATCATGGCAATATTTTTCTTCTCGATATCTGTTAAGAAGCCTTTGATATCAACAGTATTCGGAACATACCATTCTTCATTTTCAAATTGCTGCCTTAATGCCTTTTTCTTAAAACAATAACCATGTCGCGCAAAGATCTCGTTGCGCATAAACTCCAGCTCTTCCTTCATCATGTTCTCTACATCTTCTTCTTTCAGCAAACGCTGCGAAGTTTCCGGCCAATTACCTACATCGGTCCTGTACTCAAATTTTTTACGATTAATCGTGAACTCCTTGATTGCCTTTTTGGTATTGTTCGGCTTCCACCGTCCCCAAACCACATTCGGATCTGTTGATGCGAGCTGGAAAGAAAAAATACCATCATCAGGATGATCGCCTGGTTCTTTTGCATAGAACTGATAAATGCCATTACTGTCTTTCATTGTTCCTGTAAAAGGACGGTCATTACCCCCCACAATCGATCTTCCTTCTACGGATTCACCAGTTGCTTTGATAATAAGCAGGGTGATCTTATTATCACCGAATGCTCCAACAAAAGAACCTAATAATTTTTCGAGAGGATTGACTGCTGCATTTACCTGCTCTGTTTTAGTAACAGTGATATCTGCCGCCGATGCAGTTTTTTCATTTTTTTTATCATTATTGCAGGAAGCTAATACAGCTATGGCGCATAAGCCGAGAAAGAATTTTCTCATGGCAGAAGGTTTAAATTTGTCCAAAAGTTAAAACAAATTCTCAACCGTGCAAATATCTGGAATGCGAGCCTCCTGCTATTGCTCGCTTTTTTTACAGCACTGATGGCAAGGATCAGCGTCGCTTATATCCCCTATAATACAGATGTAGGATTTCTTCGCATCAAGCAACAATATATCAGCATTGATTTCTGGAGAACGGCGTTCTTCATTCATGTATATGCCAGCATCTGGGTCTTGCTTGCCGGATTTACACAGTTCTCAAAATCCATTCAGCGAAATAATCCGCGACTGCATCGCACAATGGGATATATCTATGTGCTGGATGTATTATTGATAACTGGTCCCGCAGGACTCATCATGGGTTTCTATGCAAATGGTGGATTGTTTTCCAGGATCGCATTTGTCTTGCTCGCCGCACTCTGGATATTTTTTACGCTGATGGCGCTGATAAAAGCCAGGCAAAAAGATTTTAAGTCGCACCGGAAATATATGATCAGAAGTTATGCGCTTACTTTATCCGCATTGACATTACGCGCATGGAAATTTGCTATTACAAATACGATGGATATTCCTCCAATGGATGTTTACCGCATAGTAGCGTGGTTAGGGTGGGTGGGAAATCTGTTAGTAGCTGAACTACTATTGATTCAACATAAGCGGCATTACCAGCATCAGTAGTTCTTCGTTATCGTCTTTTTCAGCAGGTTTAATGATACCGGCTTTTGTGGGAGTAGACAATTCCATATTCACTTCATCGCTATCAGCCGCTGCCAGCATTTCAATCAGGAATTTTGCATTGAAGGCGATCATCATGTCTTCTCCGTTATACTGGCATTTCATTCTTTCATTTCCTTCAAAACTGAAATCAACATCCTGCGCTGCCAGTTGCAATTCACTTCCGCTTATGCTAAGTGCAACCTGGTTGGTGCTTTTATTACTGAAAACACTTACACGGCGTAATGCACTTTGAAAATCGCTTTTATTGACTGTAAGCCTGTAAGGATTTTCTGTTGGGATCACAACTTTGTAATCGGGAAAACGGGCATCGATCAGACGGCAACTCATTTGTGTTGTACCCTGACGAATAAAAAGATGATTGCTGTTATAGTTTACAGTAATTTCTTCATCAGTAACCGGAATGGCAGCTTTAAGCAGATTCAATGGTTTGCGGGGAACGATGAAAGAATCTGCCTTAGGACATTTTACTTCAGTTCTTTTATATCTCACCAGCCGATGCGCATCAGTAGCCACACATTGCATTCCTTTTTTATCGAGCTCAAAGAATACACCGGTCATGGCAGGACGAAGATCATCATTGCTGGTAGCAAAAATAGTTTTATTGATTGCAGTAACTAATGCTGCTGCCGACATGGTGAAGCTCGTTGTATCATCAGCTGCTGGTTCTTTGGGAAAGTTATCAGGATTTTCGCCCATCACCTTATACTTTCCATTATCGCTGGTGATCTCTACGCCAAAGTTTTTATCGATTGTAAATGTCAATGGCTGATCAGGGATATTTTTCAATGAATCGATGAGGATGCGGGCAGGTATACAAACCTTTCCGCTGTCTTTTGCTTCAATATCCAGCTGTACTCTCATCACTGTTTCAAGGTCAGTTGCTACAACAGTCAGCTTGTTTTTTTCAACTTCAAAAAGAAAATCTTCCAGGATAGGCAATACCGTATTTGCATTGATAACACCGGCGATATGCTGCAGTTGTTTCAGGAGTGAAGATGAGGAGGCTATGAACTTCATACTATTCCTTTGAGTGTGGCGAAACTAATGATTTTTGGTAACTTGCCATGATCAATTTGACCCATGTTTGAAAAGCTTTTTGGGAGAACAAAGAAAAAAGAGGAGGCTAAGCCAGAGCCCGATATTTCCTTCGGCCGCTACTCAGATAATAACAAGCCGGTGGCCAAGGTAAATCGCTGGACAGATGCCGATAATGCGTTCAAGGATAAAAAATATAATGAAAGCCTCGATGCGTTTTTTGACTACCTGAGAGATGATAATATTCAGAATGTTGTTTATGAAAGAAGCGGTGCAGAAGGCCGATTCCAATTCTTCCAGGGATCCAAAATCGTAAGAGGAAATTTTAATGCCGACATTCTTCAGGCAGAGGTTACACTGGCACGTATGCCACAGCCTTCGGTTCCCGTAATGCGACGTTTGCTGGAAATGAATTTCAATCTTTATTATAGTCGGTTTGCACTCGATAATGAACGACTTTGCATGCGTTTCGATAGTGATGCTGAAGCAGCAAGTCCCGGAAAATTATATTACGGATTAAAAGAGCTCGCTACCAAAGCGGATAAACAGGATGATCTGCTGGTACAGGATTTCAGCACACTTCAAACCACAGATAACGAACATATCGTTCCCATTCCTGATCATGAAAAGGAAGTGAAGTATACTTTTTTACAAAAATGGATCCAACAGGGTATCGATACGATCACCGGACTCGATGCTGATAAATTTTCAGGAGGCATTGCTTATGTGTTGCTGGCATTGGTTTACCGCATCGATTATCTGATCTCCCCCGAAGGGAAATTGCTGAATGATCTTGAACGCATTGCTGGTATCTATTTCAAAAAAGATGAAAGACAGGTAGCAGAAAAGAACAGGGATATGCTGGAAGAATTAAAAAAGATCAAGGCAAAACCAAAAGAAGAGATCTTTAATCAGTTGTTTCGTTCTAAATATACTTTCGCTATTACATCTCCGCAGGTTTATAAAACCATTGCTGATTCAATTCATGGAGCGAACTCTAATCTTCCGTGGTATCGCGACAATAGTTATCCATTCATTGCCACGCAAATAGCAGAATACGGAATTTCTTATTGTCAGTATTCGTATAGTTTGCCAAAGCCCGTAACCGAGTTATATCATTTATTTATGAATGTGCTTTATCCGGATTATTTCGCAGCATTGGGTTTCAGGATCTATTATGATACGAATACAAGTCAGTTTGATAAAGAAGCGATCATTGAAAAGATCAGAAGTATTCAAACATCCTGGCGTAATAAATATCCCAATATGGATTTAAAGATCCAGAATCTGCGCTTTGATAACCTTGTGAATTTCTCTTATACTTATACGACCGAAATGGAATTTTTAAATATGGATCAGAAATAAATCAGATGAGTGAATGGATCCTCAACAGATCATAGAAAATTATAGAAAGGCGATCATACAGATTGCAACTCCGGGTGGAACGGGGACTGGATTTTATGTAAAAGAATTCGACCTGATCGTAACCAACGACCATGTGGTAGGAGATCATGCAGAAGTTACGATCGCAGGCAAAGCTTTTGAAAAATCATTGGCAAGAGTATGGTACACGGATAGAAAACATGATCTGGCTTTTCTTGAAGTTCCTAAAAACATTGAATTTCCCGATGTACAATTAGGAAGATATGACGAGCTGAAAGATGGCGACTCAGTTGTAGCGATCGGACATCCATATGGATTGAACTATACTGCAACGCAGGGTGTGATCTCAAAAGTTGATCGCATTCGTGAAGGGGTTAAGTATATTCAGATAGATGCAGCTATTAATCCTGGTAACAGTGGTGGTCCGCTGGTTAATATGAATGGTGAGATCATTGGTGTGAATTCATTTATTATTCGCGGCGGTGATAATTTGGGTTTTGCTTTACCTGTAAGTTATCTGAAAGAAGCGTTACAACTCTATTTACCGAATAAAGGACATGCATCTACCCGTTGTTACAGTTGCGGATTTCTGGTGACGGCGGAAAATATCGATTCAAAAAAATATTGTCCCAATTGTGGTACCGAAGTAAAATTACCTGAGATACCGGAAACTGAAACCGAACCTGTCGGCATTGCAAAAACTATTGAGGAAATTCTGAAGGAACTCGGAAAAGATGTGAAGCTTGCAAGAGAAGGAGTAAATACCTGGACAGTAAAAGAAGGCTCGGCAAAGATCAAGATCAGTTATAATGCCGATAATTATTTTATAGCGGGCGATGCTTATCTCTGTCAGATGCCAACGGATGCCAGCCGGATAAAACCACTGTATACTTTTCTTCTGGAAGAAAACTTCCGCACCAACGGATTAGTGCTAAGCTGCGTTAAGCAGAATATTGTATTGAGCTGTATCATGTATGATCTCGATATGAACAAGGAAAATGGTACTGAGTCTTTCCGCAATCTATTTCAGAAAGCCGATTATTATGATGATTATCTGAAGCAGCAATACGGCTGTGTTGAACGACTGGAAGAATGAAACCAAAACAAGACCTGACCAAAGAACAGGCGCTGCAAAAATTAAAACATTACTGTGCCTACCAGGAGCGCTGTCATAGTGAAGTGCGCGATAAACTATTTAAGCTAGGCGCATATAAAAGACTTCATGATGAAATTATCGCTTCATTGATAGAAGAGAACTATCTCAACGAAGAAAGATTTGCCATTGCATACGCAGGAGGAAAATGGAGGACACAGCATTGGGGAAAAGTGAAGATCCGCTATGAACTAAAGCAAAAGCAGGTAAGTGAATATTGTATTCGAAAAGCAATGAAGGAAATTGATGATGACGAATACTTTCAGGTTCTGCAAAAGATTGCCGCTGAAAAATATGGATCATTGAAAAAAGAACAGTACCTGATCCGGAAAAAGAAAACGATCGACTATCTTTTACACAGAGGATTTGAAAGCAACCTCATCAATGAAGCTATTAAATCTTATGCTCACTGAATGATGATCTTTTCAGTAGTCTTCCAACCTTTGCCATAAAATACCGCATAATACATTCCTCTTGATACTTGCGGAATAGCAAAAGAAATATAATCACTCCTGCCATTTAATGCCTGTGAGTACACCTGTTCGCCACTGCCTGTGAGTAGAATAACTTTTTCGACAGGGATCGCTGCATTAAGATTGATAACATTTCCTGTAACAATTGTTGGATGCAATTCAATAGGAGAAATGCCAGCTACAATAACCGGAAGTGCATTAGAATAAAAATATTTTCCATTCAGATGCTCAGTGCGGATACGATACAATAAAGGTTTTTCATTGTTGAAATAATGCCGAAGCATATAAGGCTTACCGGGAGTAACCATCATTTCTCCCGCGGTTAAAAAGTCGCGGCCGTTATTACTGTATTCAATGATGTATTTTCTGGTTTCCTGTTCCTGAGTACCATTCCAGGTAATTTCATTCGAATTATTTCCGGGAGTAACAACAAAATTTAAAATATAAGCGGTTCGCGCTGTGCCTCTGTCGTATTCAGGATGAGTATTGTCTTTATCTGCAATAATATTATACTGACCGAAGCCGGATAGGGATATCAAACAGGTTATGAATAGATACAGATTTTTCATACTGTTTGGATTTGAATAATAAAAAACAAATACGGTGCCAGCGGACAATTTATATAGTAATTTTATAGCATGTCGCAACTATCTGTAACTCTGATACAAACGAATTTACATTGGGAGAATAAGCAAAAAAATCTTCAACAATTTGAAGAAAAAATTGCTTCCATCAAAGAGAAAACTGAGATCGTTGTTTTACCAGAGATGTTCAGCACGGGTTTCAGCATGAATCCATCTGCATTGGCAGAAACTATGGAAGGAGAAACAGTCGGCTGGATGAAAAGAATTGCTGCGGAAAGAAAAATTATTCTAACCGGAAGCGTGATCATTAAAGAAAACGATCATTATTTCAATCGCCTGATCTGGATGTTACCGAGTGGTGCATATGGTGTTTATGATAAACGTCACCGCTTTGCATATGCCGGTGAAGATGATAAATACACTGCCGGAGATAAACGGTTAGTTGCGTCGGTTAATGGATGGAAAATTAATTTACTGATCTGCTACGATCTTCGTTTTCCTGTTTGGGCAAGGCAACAGGCAAATGAAAATGGAGAACCTGAATATGATGTATTGATCTATGTGGCTAACTGGCCGGAAAAAAGAATTCATGCATGGAAAACATTGCTTCAGGCAAGAGCGATAGAAAATCAGTGTTATGTTATAGGAGTTAACCGGACCGGTGAGGATGGAAACCAGATACATTATAGCGGAGAAAGTCTGGTAGCTGATCCACTTGGTGAAATTTTATATACTAAAAAAGATCAGGAAGATATTTATACGATCAAATTAGAAAGATCAAAACTTACTGAAGTAAGAGAGCGTTTTCCTTTCTGGAGAGATGCTGATAAGTTTAATGTGATGATTTGATCAGTTCCATCGCCTTTTCCAATTTATAATCAATATTGCGGCGGATAGCTTCTACAGTGGGAAATGACGGTACTTCTGGCTGCACTCCCCGTCCGATCTTGGGAACAGTCTTATCAATTACTAAACGAAATAAGGGCAATCTTATTCTTACGCCTGTTTTGGGAAGAGTAACATCGGGGATCAGCCATGCGGAATTCCCATAAGCGCCTCCGCCGGTTTCTTCGCCAACAACGATTACATTTTCCTGCTTCACCAGTGCTTCTGTAAAAAGTGTAGTAGCAGAAAATGAATTTCCACCTGTTAACAAATACACCTTTCCATCGAAATGATTGTTTTTCTTAGGCTGGAAGCGATGCCGTTCAAAATAACCAAAATGATAATTGCCATCACGACGCTTGCGTGTAAATAAAGTAATAAAAAGATTATTCCAGAAATGATCTTTGATATAATGTGAATAGGGGCTATGTTTTCTTATTGCATACAAACTATCAGCAATCTTAAATTTTCGATTAGCGATATAACGGGTTGCAAGTGTTGAATTGGTTACACTTCCACCACCATTGCTTCTTACATCGATGATGAGATCATTGATATGATTTTCTTTTAATGCCTTGAATGAGTTCCTGAAAAAGCGTTTTAATCCATATCCTCTTCCAAACGACGCAAGATCCATCATAGCGGTATGGTTGGCGGTATCTATTTTCAAAAGTCTTACCGAATTCAGCTGTAATTCTTTTCTTTCTTTTTTTGAAAGGGGGCCGGTTGCAGGCCGGAAATTTCTCGTTCCTCGTCCTACGGTATCAGCAACAGGATTATAAACAGGAATGATCGTTGTTGCAGTATGTCCATCTGGAGTTTTATATTCTATAGTATAATTTTCAGAGAGTCCAAACAAAGAAGTATATAATGATCCGAAAAATCCACGATTGCTCAACGACTGGTATTTATTCGTTGCATTGTATCCATCGGTGGAGATATATTGAAATAAAGTATCTACAAGAAAATGTTTTGAACGACCATCGATACTCAGGATCTCGGTGCCTCTCTTTAAAATGGTATCCCTGCGGTTAAGATTGGCAGTTACCACCATCGCATCATCCCAGACTTTCATGCTCAATGGAAAAAGTTTGCTTAGCCGGACAGTATCAATGTAGCGGCTCCAGTTTTTGGATGAACGAACAGTAGTGTGCCCGCAATTGATCTTTGCAGTAACATAATTCAGCACTTTTCTGAATGCTGGTTCTGAAAGTGAATCATTTAATTGGGAAGCACCATAATCAAAATAATAATCCATGCTATCCTTGCTCGTATACCAATAAAGAGCAGGATGGTGTGTTTCCATCACCTTCCGGTAAATATTATAATCCTCTTTTAATTCATTTGGAGAATATTTTCTCAGAGGAGAAAAAGATGATTTGCTGACACCGCATGCGGATAGGAGGAACACACAACAAAAAGGGACGATCATCCACTTCATTATCAGGACAGGTTTTACTTAAGTTTTCATATGGTTCCAGCCCTGGGCTGTTACCGGGTATTTATTACCACCTTTGGTAATAATATTTGCTCCATCTGCAGGGTCGGTCATATATCCGATCACACTGATCTGTTCATTCAAAACAAGCTTGTCGTAATCGGATTGCGCTACCGTAAATAATAATTCATAATCCTCACCTCCGCTCAATGCACAAGCCGTTGGGTCAATTTCAAATTTAAAGGCCGCATTCTTCATTTGTTCAGCCACAGGAATTTTCTCTTCATATAATGTACAGCCCAGATTGCTTTCTTTACAAATATGTAATATCTCAGAACTCAATCCATCGCTGATGTCCATCATGGAAGTAGGAGTGATATTTTCTTTTGCAAAGAATTCAATAATATCTTTTCTCGCTTCCGGCTTTAATAAGCGGCCAATTACATAAGATTCTCCTTCAAGGTCGGGTTGCACACCCGGACTTTCCATAAATATCTTTTTTTCTCTTTCGAGAAAAAGCAATCCTACATAAGCGGCACCCAGATCACCACTAACGCAAAGCAGGTCACCTTTATTGGCTGTACTTCGCTTTACAAAATTTCCAGGAGAAACCTCACCTAACGCTGTAACGGAAATGATCAATCCTTTTTGCGAGCTGCTTGTATCACCGCCTATAAGATCTACACCATAAGCAGAACATGCGGCATATACACCTTCATAGAATTCATCCAATGCTTCGAGACTGAAACGATTGCTGATGCCCATACTCAGAATAATTTGAGTAGGAGTTGCATTCATAGCATAGATATCACTGAGATTTACAATTACTGATTTATATCCGAGGTGTTTGAGGGGAGTATACATTAAATCGAAATGGATGCCCTCAATCAGGAGATCCGTAGTGATCACTGTTTGTTTGCCATAATGATCGATCACAGCAGCATCATCACCCACTCCTAATATGGATGAAGCATTTTGCAATTCAATATTCCTGGTTAGATGTTCAATCAACCCGAATTCACCTAATGATCCTATTTCGGTTCTTTCACTCATAATTCTTTTTTATTGTTTATCACCGCAACCATCTCATCATGGATCTTTCCATTTGTTGCAAGAACCTTATGCTGATAAATGGAAAATTCATCACCGGCCAGGTCTGTTACGCGGCCTCCTGCTTCTTCAACTATCAGATAACCCGCGGCGCTATCCCATGGTTCAAGCTTATGTTCATAAAATCCATCAAAGCGACCCGCAGCTACCCAGCAAAGATCGATGGCTGCTGAACCAAGTCGCCTGACAGGAACTCCTTTGCGAACAAATCTTTCGAAAATTTCGAGCGGACCGTTCGGCATATTGATATAGGTGTAAGGAAATCCTGTAACCAGGCAAGCGCGTATTGCCTGGTCCTGTTCACTTACACGAATTGATTTATCATTCAATGTTGCTCCTTTTCCTTTTTCAGCAAAGAACATTTCATTAAGGTGCGGATTAAAAACTGCAGCTAAAATTATTTTTCCGTCCTTTTCAATCGCAATCGAAACACAGTTGAGCGGAATACCATGTGCAAAATTTACTGTACCATCAATGGGATCAATCACCCATTTATAATTGGAATCCTGAATGATCTCACCGCTCTCTTCACCGAGAATGGCGTGATCCGGAAAATGTTTATGAATAACAGAGATGATGGCTTTTTCCGACGCGTGGTCTGCTTCGGTAACAAGGTTGTTTACGCCCTGTTTATTGCTAATGGTGAATTCTTTATTGAAGAAACGCATGATCTCTTCTGCACCGGCCCTGGCTGCTTCCATCAATGTTTGCTTCAGCATGAGCAAAGATAAGTCCACATTCGACTATATTCGTGCCCATAACAACTGCCTGTTGCAGCTTTCGGTCGTCATAATTAATTATAATGTCAAGCATTTTCTCGAACAAGCCCTTTTTTCCGTTCGAAAAGCTATCCATAACCTGCAGGCTGAAGTAACCGTTATTGATAATAACTCCGCTGATCATAGCATAGAATGGCTGAAAGAAAGATTTCCTGAATTCAACTTCATTCAAAACAGCGAAAATCTGGGCTTCGCGAAAGCCTGTAATCAGGGATTGAATCTTTCGAAAGGGAAATACATTTTGTTCCTGAATCCGGATACTATTGTTCCTGAAGATTGTTTTGAAAAATGTATTGCATTTCTTGAATCAACGCCGGATGCAGGTGCTTTGGGGATCCGGATGATTGATGGAAGCGGAAAATTCCTGAAAGAATCGAAGCGCGCCTTTCCATCACCCGGCACTTCTTTGTATAAGCTGTTCGGATTATCGCGATTATTTCCGCATTCAAAGGTTTTTTCCAGATACCATTTGGGTCATCTTGATGAAAAAGATTCGAATAAAGTAGATGTGCTGGCGGGAGCATTTATGATGATTAAAAGAGAAGTGCTGGAAAAGGTGGGAAGTTTTGATGAATCATTTTTTATGTATGGGGAGGATGTAGATCTGAGCTACCGCATTCAAAAAGCCGGATATAATAATTATTATTTCGCAGGCAGCAGCATCATCCATTTTAAAGGAGAGAGCACACGTAAAGGAAGCATGAATTACGTGCGGATGTTTTATAATGCCATGAGCATTTTTGTTCGAAAGCATTATGGAGGAGGCCGTGCAAGCCTGTTTAATTTTCTTATTCATACGGCAATCTGGTTCAGGGCCGCATTGACTGCGACAGCAACGTTTATCCGGAAAGTTGGATTGCCATTGATCGATGCAGGATTGATCCTCTTATCATTCTGGTTGATGAAGAATATCTGGAGCGATTATGTACGACCGGATATTCAATACGAGAACAAACTATTGTGGATAGCGATCCCTGCATTTACTGTTTGCTATCTGCTGGCAGCCTATTATGCAGGATTATATGATCGCTGGTATAAACGAAGAGAGCTGATCAGCTCAACATTGATAGCCACAGTGGTATTGCTGGCAGGGTATTCACTTTTACCGGAGAAATACCGTTTTTCAAGAGCGATCATTTTATTCGGAGCTGTGCTTGCATTTATATTGATCAGTATTATCCGGTGGCTGCTTATAAGAGGAGGAGTGCTGATGAGCAGCAAGGAGAAGGACAAACATTTTAATACTATTATCGCCGGTTCTCAGAATGAATATGATCAAACGCTGCAGTTATTAAAAGAAGCGGGACTCGATAAAAAAGTATTGGGAAGAATTGTGATTGACGACAAGGATGACCGGTCGATTGGCCACTGGAAAGATATCCGCAGACTTTCTACAATTGTTCCTTTTCGCGAGATGATATTTTGTGAAGGAACATTATCGTTCAAAAACATTATTGAAACGATGCAGGATCTTCCGGGAAAAACAGTAGTAAAGATCCATGCGGCCGGCAGCTATAGTATTGTAGGAAGTCAGTCGAAGGATGAATCCGGCGAAGCCGTATCAAAAGAAAATGGATTTAATTTATCGAATCCATATAACAGGCGTTTAAAACGATTGATAGATGTAAGTATTTCTTTAATTGGCCTGTTAAGTTTTCCTATTCAATTGCTGCTGGTAAAAAAACCTTTCCGTTTTTTGGGAAACTGCTTCGCAGTTTTATTCGCTTCGAAAACATGGATAGGGTATGCGGTAACAGAAAAAAAATTACCTTCTTTAAGGAAGCCGGTATTTGCATGTAACGGCATCCGATTTGATGCTCCTCAGCAGTTACCCGTCGAAAGTCTGCAAATGATGGACTATTGGTATGCGCGCGATTATGAACCGGTAAATGATCTGAAGTTAGCGTGGAAAGTTTACCGATATCATTGCTTATCTTTAAGTTAGCGTTTGCATAATGGCAACAATTATCGATATAAAACTTCCCCGGGCCATTGCGGCAGCGCTCCGGATCCCACCCAATGACCCTCGCCGGCAGCAGCTGCGGGTATTAAAAAAATTACTCAAGAAAGCACGGTTTACAGAGTTTGGTCAGCATTATCATTTCGATGATGCATTATTAAGCCGGCATGCTGCTAAACGATTTCAGGAACTGGTTCCTGTTCACGATTACAACAGAATTTATGAAGAGTGGTGGAAGAAAACACTGGATGGAATACCTGATGTTGCCTGGCCGGGTAAAATAAAATATTATGCATTGAGCTCAGGAACATCTGAATCCGCCAGTAAATATATTCCTGTCACAAAAGAATTATTAAGAAGCAATACAGTCAATTATCTCCGTCAGCTATTAGGGTTGATCCGGTATGAAGAAGCGAATAAACGCGCTATGACCAAAGGATTTTTAATGCTGGGCGGAACAACTGATTTGAAAAAAGGAAAAGCCGGATGGTTCGCTGGTGATCTGAGCGGAATATTAGCGAAGAAAAGACCATTCTGGTTTCAGACATTTTATAAACCCGGTGGAAGAATTGCAGCGATACAGGATTGGAATCAAAAATTAAATGAGATCGTTGAACATGCTAAAGAATGGGACATTGGTTATATAGTAGGAGTTCCTGCCTGGTGCCAGATGTGTATGGAGATGATCATTGAACATTATAAGGTGAAGAACATTCATGAGATATGGCCCAACTTCAGCTTCTTTGTTCATGGAGGTGTTGCATTTGAGCCGTATAAAAAAGGGTTTGAAAAATTACTCGGTAAACCGATAGTGTATATTGAAAATTATTTGTCGAGCGAAGGATTCATAGGATATAAATCAAGAGAACAGGCAAGAGGAATGCAGTTGATCCTTAATAATAATATCTTCTTCGAATTTGTTCCATTCGATGAAAAGAATTTTGACAGTGATGGAAAGATCGTTTGCAATCCCGATGCAAAAATGATCCATGAAGTAGAGATTGGTAAAGAATATGCTTTGCTGATGAGTACTAATGCGGGAGCCTGGAGATATCTGATCGGTGACACGATCAAATTTGTAGACCTTGAAAAAAGTGAAGTTGTGATAACAGGCCGGACCAAACATTTTTTAAGTCTTACCGGGGAGCATCTTAGTGTAGAGAATATGAATAAGGCCATTGAAATGGTTAGTGAAGAATTTAATATCAGCATACCGGAGTATACGGTGGTGGGCTTTCCTTATGAAACTCTTTTTGCGCACCGCTGGTATATTGCCACAAATGATAAAGTAGATCCTGAAAAAATCAGAAAACGAATTGATGAAAACCTGCGTGCCTTGAATGATGATTATGCAACGGAAAGAGATAGTGCATTAAAGCAGGTTTTTCTGGAAGTATTGCCCGAAGAAAAATTCATGAAATTCATGGAGCTTAAAGGCAAGGTGGGAGGCCAGCATAAATTTCCGAGAGTGATGAAAGGAAAAATGCTGGAAGATTGGGAAAGGTATCTGCAGACCGGCAAAGTCTGAATCCCATGTTAGAAGCAATCATAAAAGGTTTAGGTTTTGGCTTGCTTTTAAGCATATCTGTCGGGCCCGTTCTTTTTTCCATAATCAAGCAGAGCCTGAATAATGGACATAAAGGAGGACTAACTTTTGTTTTCGGAGTTTCTGCAAGTGATATAACTCTCGTTCTGGTCAGTAATATTTTTACTGAATTATTCAATAGCCTGAAAGAATATAAAACTGAAGTTGGAATTGGGGGCTGTATTTTTCTCGTAACCACCGGCATCTATTTTCTTTTTTTCAAAAAAGTAAAAGTGAATGAAGAGGGAAAACAGGTGTTTAAATTCCGCAAGAGAGACTATGCAAAAATTTTTCTTTCAGGTTATTTCATGAACACACTCAATCCTTCTGTATTTATTTTCTGGATCTATGCTTCAACTGCTGTGATCAATCATACGATCGATGAAAGGATCATTATGTTTGTAACCTGTCTGGTGTGGATGTTAGGCGCAGATATACTTAAAGTATTTCTGGCAGGAAAGATCCGTAACCGGTTAACACCACATAATATTCATATACTTAACCGGATCAATGGGTTACTTCTTATCGTTTTTGGTATTGTAATGATCTGGGGACTGCTTATATATGGCAAACGCCTTTAAGAAAATCTGGAAATGGACTAAAAAGATCTTTTTGTGGATCTTTATCTTTCAGCTATTCTATATTATCCTGTTGAAATGGGTTAATCCTCCTATCACTATTACACAATTTGTAAGTTGGGTAAGCGGACATGGATTGAAAAGAGATTATGTAAGTCATAAAAATATTTCACCTCAGGCAAGGCTTGCTGTTATTGCTTCGGAAGATCAGTTGTTTCCGGATCATCATGGGTTTGATTGGAAGAGCATAAAGAAAGCAATGGCTTATAATAAAAGAAAGCCAGGAAGGATTCATGGAGCAAGTACGATCAGTCAGCAGGTTGCAAAAAATGTTTTTCTGTGGCAGGGCAGAAGCTGGATCAGAAAAGGATTAGAAGCCTATTTTACTTTTATGATTGAATTGATATGGGGTAAGAAGAGGATCATGGATGTTTATTTGAACGTTGTGGAGATGGGTAATGGAATATTCGGGATTGAAGCTGCATCGAGAACCTATTTTAATAAACCTGCGAAGAATCTAAGCAAACAGGAAGCAGCATTGATCGCAGCGATACTACCAGGTCCAAAAAGATATAAGATAAAACCTCCTTCCGGATTTATGTTATCCAGGTCAGCTGCTATTCAACGGCAGATGGATAACCTGCATACCGATCCCGATATACAAAGAGTAACAGGAATTCCTCCGCCTTAATGAATCCTGAGATCGATCGGATCGCTATTATGCGTTGGATTGTATCCTTCAACTTCGACTGAGAAGATCATTTTATAATTTCCTTTAGGAAGCGAAGGATGAATGGTGATTTGGGAGCCCGCTTTCATGGGAATATTCAGATCTAATGGAATTTCCAACACAGAAATAACTTTTCTTTTTTGAAAGAAGTAGAGATATGTTTTATACTTTTTTTGAAATTTTTCTGCCAGTAAAGTATAGTTACCAAATTTTCCATTATGCCTGTAAAAGAAAGTGATACTATCGTTTTGGTTAAGTGAATAACTTCTTCTGGTTTTAATTCTTAAAGTGCCAAAAGAAAGAAATGCTGAATCGTATCTATATCCAATAGTGCCGATGGGCGTAGATAAAGAATCGGTAAAACGGTTTAGATCATAGATATCCATAAAATAAACCGGCTTTCCAACTATTTCCCATTCAATGGGCCAGAAATTATAATTGTTTTGGTGATCTCTTACGTGATTTAATGAGTATGTGGTCTGTCCACTGTAAAACCAGTATTTAGAGGCCCTTTGATAAGAATTGCTGAAAACAACAGGAAGCCCGTTCGTTCTCTTTTTCATTTCCTGTGGCCATTCTTTCCAGGCATGAAATCGCTGTTTTACTGATTTAATGGGAAGGAGATCTTCAATCATCATAATTCTTGTAAGAACGATCAGCAATAAAGAAACGGGCAGTAATCTGAATATCCATTTGGACCAGGAAGGACGATTGGAAAGATAATTATGAGATAGAACTACAAGAGGAACTAAGGCCGGACTAGTCCAGTTTGGTTCTACCTCACCTCTGAATGAACTGATAAAAAAGAAAAGATAAAAGCCAAACAATACCCATTTCATCGATCTTTCAATAAGAGAATTGGGGTGATACAGGTAAGAAGATGGCAATAAAATAAATGCCACCAATGGTCCCGCCAGGATGATTTGCCCCGCTAAATAAGAAATGGTGTAGGAAAGTTTATAACTGTCAACATTGCTTTCAAATAAATGATATCGGAAGCTGATCCAGTTGCTATTCGCTTCCCATATTAAATGGGGCATGTATAAAACAAATACAAGAAAAGCGCATAGATATAACCGTGGGATTCTAAACGCCCGCAGATCTGAAAGCACTGTAAACACTACAACAAGAAGTCCATGGTATTTAGTATAGAATAACAAACCGATTGAAAGAGCCAGCAACAATGTATTTATCAGAGTACTACCTGCGCGGAATTTTTTATAGCAGAAAAAGAATAAGGCTGTAAAGAAAATGAGTGGCGTATCCGGGACTGCCATAAAGCCGGCCAGTTGAAAGAAAGAAATGGACAGAATAATGGCATAAAAGAGAAAAGAATTTTTTCTTTCTATTAATTTTTCAATTATTAAAAGAGTGCAGACATTCAAAAGAAGTGGAAATAATCGCACTCCCAGCTCATTGGGAAAAATGGCATAACCCCATTTAATGAGTAATGCTGTTAATGGCGGATGATCGAAATAACCCCAGGCAGGGAACTTTGAGTAAACCCAATAGTAAGCTTCATCATCCTGCAATTCGGTGAAGCGGGATTGAATAAGGCCAAGGAGAATCCAAAAAATGTAAAAAAGAAGCCGTGAATGTTTGAACAGGACTTGTCTTTCTTTCATTTACTTTTTTCAGGTTCCTGCAAATTATTGATAGCTGCTTGAATCTCCGCAGGAAAATCCCTGATTGTATTCCTCAAAACATCTCTTTTTGCTTTACCTTCTTTCCCTTCAAAATAATGTGAATAGGAAACATATAAAAGGTATACAAGCCCTCTGTTAAATGGATCCAGATCGGGATCCTGCATCATGGTCAATGCATTCTTTTCAAAAAGAGCCTTGTCCTTGCTTTCAACTAAAGCACGGCCCAAACGCCAGATCGTTCCGAAATAGTGATTGGTAGCAGCGTTTGACGCATGCAATGTTAGACCGAGCATCAGATCGACTACATTCAGATCAAGCTCTTCTAATTCTTTCAGATAAGTCATTCTTCCCTGCCAGGCCCAGCTTCCATCAGATCTGCGTTCAAAACGATCATTCATGATATCCAGATGAGATCGCAGAAAAATATCCCATGAATGTGTTTCTGCTGCAAGCTTTGCAATGCTCAGAGCATGAATTCTTGGAGATTGATCCATGCTGCAGTTTCCAACTACACGGCGGCTTCTTTTCATCTGTAATGCCGTTTCTTTTGAAATAAAACCTGCTACCAGATCTTCAATCTGTTCTGACCCGCAATTATTTTCCATGCAATCGTTTGCTGTTTCCCTGACCATACGATTGAATTCTTTGTCACTTTTCAGATTATTTATTGCCCAATCAACTTTTTTATCTGATAAGTATTCAAATTCCCAATCATCCCTGCCATTTTTCTTTGCATGCATGGCCTTGTTGATATAATTGTTCAGGGATTTAATGTAATCATAGCCTTGGGATGACGGTTCCCTTTCCTTATCTTTTACCAGGCTTATCAGTGAATTTGTATCAATCATGCAATCAACGTATTGAATGAGACGTGCATATTTTTCCGGAATAGGATTGATTTTAAATTCGCTGGAAAGAAAATAGCATTCAATTCTATTGCTTTGATAAAGGCCTTCTTGAATTGGAGTATAATCATACAGCCATTGATTTTTATCTACGTTAAGATTCAGCTTGCTGATTTCAAAATCATATAAAGACTGATATCCATTATTAGGTTCTCCACCGACTAAATATTCATTACTCTCTGATTTTACCAGCAATCTTGTTCCGGATGCTTCAATATATTTTTTGTATTTGGTCATCATTATTTCTGGCTTCAGGCCAGCTTTTAAGTCGGCCAATACATCCTTAAGCTTATCTGTTTTGCTCACAAATTGTATGTAAGTAGCGATTGCCTGAGGTGCTGCATAGAATTTTTTAGAGAGATCACAGGTTTTAAACTTCAGATTAAGGGAATCTACAATGAAGCGCAGGTGCTTCATATCGGCATCGCTGTAAATAAGTCCGTTGCTTTTTATTTCAAATTCGCTGCTTTTGGGTGGTTGAGAATGACAGCTACCGGTAAAGAGTCCGGTGATGGCTAATATGGCGATAACTACACGGTTCATAACAGTAGGTTTTTAAATCAGACGCGGCTACCCCCAAGTTTGCATAAACAATCTAAAAGAATTTGTTAATGGCTTCGATAGCAGCTAAGGTCCTTTCTCCATTTAGTCCTTTGATTTCTACCCATGGCACTTCCTGATTGATCATGATATCCTTGTAAATCGAAAACAATTGATCCCTTCTTTTTTTATCGGGATACTCCCTTAATTCGTCGGGCGTCCATGGAAGATCAGTATTACAAAGCAAATAGAGATCATATTTTCTATTTACGATTTCATCGAGAATAAACCGATGACATTTTCCGAATACATATTCGCACCATACTTTCATGACGTACATGTCGGTGTCTATAAATAGCAAGTCGCCAGCCGTTAGTCGTGAGTCGGTAGTCAAAGAGTCTTCCAGATCGATCTGTCCTTTCGCAATGACGAGCAGATCTTCGTAAATATAATTCTTTCCATTCTTTAATAAATATTCACGTGCGTACTCGGGGCACCATTGGGTGTTATAATGTTTTGCAAGCGCTTCGCATAAGCTGCTTTTGCCGGTGCTTTCAGGTCCTATCGCTACTATTTTTTTTAATCCTTTCATCAATAGTATATCAAATCTACACTATGTTGAATTGACCTAATTTTACGGCGCTTAAAAAAGGATAGGAATGAGAATAGAAACAATGAGAAGAGTTGATCGCCTGGTGGGCGTGCCGCTTTGTTTTCTATTAAGCCCTTTCAGCTGGCTTTCTGATATGATCAGAGGAGCAAGAAGAAAAAAACCACAACTAAACAGAACATTATTCATAGAGCTTTCTGAAATGGGTAGTGCCATCATCGCAGACCCTGCGATGAGAAAACTTCGCGCAGCGTCCGGCGGACAGGCTGCAGGTAACGCGGAATTGTTTTTCGTCATTTTTTCTAAAAATGCGAAAAGCCTTGAGATATTGAACACCGTACCTCAATCGAATATTTTCAAAATGAGATCCGATAATATTTTCGGATTGGCTGCTGATGTTTTCCGATTCATGGCCTGGTGCAGAAGAAAGAAAATAAGCACTGTTATTGATCTGGAACTGTTTTCCCGTTTTACAGCTATCATAGGATTTTTCAGCGGAGCAAGATCGAGAGTCGGATTTACCAGCTTGCATGATGAAGGATTATACAGGGGTAATCTGGTAAATAAAACGGTACGATACAATCCGCATGTACATATTTCCATCAATTTTATTTCGCTGGTGAATAAAGCGCTCGGATTATTTGATAATGCTTATTCTACCGTACCTATAGCAAAAGAGGAAGTTCAGCTGGCAAAGGCTAAAGTCGATGAGAATAATATTCAAAAAATCAAATCCAGGATTCGTGAATTATATCCATCATGGAATAATGAAGCGTTGGTGCTATTAAATGTGAATGCTTCTGATATGTTACCGCAGCGTCGATGGCCACAGGAAAATTTTGCAATAGTTGGAAAAGAGCTGCTCGCGAAATTCAACAATATACTTATGATCATGACCGGGGCGCCGGCAGAAAAAGAATATGTTGAAGAAGTAACCAGGTCCATCAATCATCCAAAATGTATTAATTCGGCTGGATTTTTTTCTTTCGATGAGCTGGTTCCTCTTTATTCGGTCAGCACTTTTATGCTTACGAATGATTCTGGTCCTGCCCATTTTGCTGCTGTAACTCCATTAAAAGTATTTGTATTATTCGGTCCCGAAACACCCCATCTCTATCTGCCATTAGGTGGTAATGCCGAACCATTTTATTTAGGATTGCCCTGTTCTCCCTGTGTAAGCGCAGCGAATCACCGCAAAACAACTTGCCTTACTCGTCCATGTATTACCGGAATTCCTGCGGGACAGGTGTATGATCGGCTTGAAGCATTTTTGAAGTATGAGCTTAAAGGCTGATCAGATAACGCTTTTTTAAAGTTTCCTTTCTTGTTGCCGGATTAAGAAATTTTAAGCTAAGCATCGTTACATGAAACTCTTCAAATTCTTTAATGATAGAATATTTAATTCCTTTTCCTTTCAATTGTGTCAGCTCTTCTTCACTGATAAAATACAAATCGGATTTTGGAAAAATAGCAGAATCGCTGTTATCTCTTCTGCTCATATGTTCTTTCAGATAAAATTCTCCGGAAGGAATGTATAAGCCGAATCTGGATACTGGAACATTCGGATGTTCCTTGTTTACGTAATAGGCCATTTCATTTCCCGACTGATAATGTAATAGATCAGGATAAAAGATAAGGTTCAATAGTAAAGCAAGTATCAATGTGCTCAAACCGGATCTTAAATAAGCAGAGCGGTTAAGGACAAATAATCCAAGCAATAATACCGGAAAGACCAGCAGAGGAAAATTCAAAGGAGGTTTATAGAATATCAATAATCCAGCTCCCAATACAAGTATTAAAACGGAAATAATCGTTTGCATTGTGCGGAAGAAGCGATTATTGTCTTCTATCAGTTTAACTACTAACTGTGCTGTGATGATGGCGAGAAGCGGGAAAATAATATTGGTGTAATAAGGTAACTGAAATCTTGAGAGAGAAAAAACGAGAAGGGTTAGCAGGGTTCCAAATATTGTAAAGGCTTCTACCCCCCGGTCCTCTAAAGGGTATGACCTGCTTATTAAAGAACGAATTTTATTATAAAGACCTGTATACATCAGGATACACCATGGAAGAAAGGCCCATAAAAGTGTATGAAAGAAAAATGTGGGATCGCCTTTGCCTTTGATTGGACCGGTATTCATGAAGCGACCAAACTGACTATCCCATAAAAAGAAACGAATTCCCGAAACATGCGTAGTTCCGTAAATAATTTTTTCGGGATGTTTATCGAATTGGATCCACAATGCATATAGTTCAGGAGAAATATAAATTACAAGCAAGACAAGTGCAACAATCCACTTAAAATGAAAGATCTGTTTCCAGTTTTTTTGGATCAGTAAATGTCCTGCAACAGCACCACCGATCGGCGCTAATGTAAAAATTCCTTTGGTCATGACTGCACAGGCAGTAAAAAAGCAGGCAGCAGTTAATTGCCAGAACCATTTTCCATTCAAAGCATTTGAAAAATGATAGATGGCTGCAATGATCAATCCTGTAAGAAAAGGTTCTGCTCTTACATCATTATTTGAAATGAGAATATGTTCTGCAGTCAGTAAGATAAATACTGCCCAAAGTGCAATTTGTTTGTTGTAATATTTCCTTGCGAAGAGCCAGGTATACCAGGCGCCAAGCATGACAAATAAAATGCCTGGCAATTTGTAAGACCAGGTATGCATGCCAAATATTTTGAAGAAAACAGCTGTTATCCAAAAAGGGAAATGTGGTTTGTCAAGCCAATCCTGATCCTGAAACCAAAGATTCAGATAATCATTATGCAAAACCATGTTCTTGGAGATCGAAGCATACACTCCGGCATCAGGATCCATCAGCGGCACAAACAGTCCGCTGAAATTTACAAGCGCAGCGATTGCAATAAGATAGCAGAGTGATTTGTAATTAGAGGAAGATTGCAGTTGCGCAGATTGCATATTCAAATGTAATTACATTAGACTGCAAAAGCAGAGCTAACTATTTCGCATGCTTTATAGAAACGATTGTCCCAATTACCCCTTATTAATTCCGCCCTGATGTTATTTTCTTTAAAATATTTTTTATGATGGTCGTTTAAGGCCTCTCTCGATTCAAGAGACAATCGTGTCCCATCCTGAATATGGGGGCAGTCAGATTCTAAAAATAAATAAAGATCAAACTTGTTTGCATCTTCAATCCATTTTTCAACGGACAATTCCTTGTTGAAAAGAAACTGTGAATAGGATTTCGTGATCAGTAAATCAGTATCTACAAACAGTATCTTATTTGCAGTTAGTAATTTTTCATTAATTGTTTTAGCATGGAGCTCTGCAATACGCATGAGATCTTCATAAGTACAAGATTCAGTCTCCTGAACTATATCTCTTGCCATTTCCGGTACATATACAGTATTGAATTTAGCGGCGAGACGTTTAGTGAGAATGGATTTACCAGTCGATTCTGTCCCTATTATACAAATCTTTTTTACATAAAAGTATCGAACATATGAGGGAAGATATTCCCAGCAGATTAAAGGATTCTCTCTGATCTGCGAAGCTGAAATGGGGACAGTAATTCTTTTCTCATCACAAGACATATGTTGTATATGCATGTATTCGGCAACATATTGTCCATAAAGCTCAGATGTAAAGACTATCTCTACTTCCGGAACAAGCTTTTTAAAAGCAGCAGCCCACTTTTTGGAGACTTCTTTTGATGAAATTGAGGTATTGGGTAATACTTTTTCATCATATTCAAAACAGAGTAGAGATGCATTTTTATGTTCCTCTAAAGCCTTTTCGATCCATTGTTTTCTTAGTGAAAATTCAATCGATTCATTTCGGGTATAGCAAAGAATGACAAATAATCGATCGCAATGCTTTAGGGAAAAATCTATTAATGATAGATGGCCTTTGTGCAGGGGCATAAATTTTCCAAAGACCAATCCTATTTTCATGCAATAGCCTTTTTGTGAATAGTGGCACGCTTCCTCCATTCTGCCAATCCCCAAAAAGCAAAAACAAGAAGAATTAAATAATAAACACTGGAAAACACATAATTCTTCACGAAGTAAAGTGGAACAGAAGCAAAATCAGTAGCTATCCACCAGATCCAGCTTTCAACTTTTTTCTTTGTCATTAACCACATACCAGTGAATGCAGTTGCACTGGCAAATGCATCAGCCCATGGAATTGCACCAGGTGCAAATGATCTTTTTAAATAGGTCAGAGAAAAAAATATTGCAACATAGAATGCGAGGAAAAATAATAGCTGGTAGGTCCACCATTTTTTATCTGAAGAAGTAATATGAACAATATGATGTTGCTGCTTATCTTTCTTTGCCCACATGAACCATCCATAAAAACTCATTACGGTATAATAAAAATTGACCGAGGCCTCTCCGATCAATTGTCCCTCTATACTGATCCATACATATATTATAGTATTGATCAGACCAACCGGGTATACAAGAATATTTTCTTTTCTGCTATACCATACGCTGGCAATACCACTAAATACTGCTACATATTCATACCAGGTAGTATTCTGAATACCGGTTAAGAAATTTTGCCATATCTCATTTGCAGTCATTAATCTTTAATCATTAGTCATTAGTAAAGATATACGAATCTTAGTCTGCGTTCGGACTACAGACTAACGACTATCGACTACTGACTCTTGTAAGAATGCCAGGCTCTAAGATATTTGATTCCTTTCGAGGTTTGGAATCTTGTTGGGATCTGCTGCCATTGACCATTACGGGAACGCCAGACTATAAAATGCAAATGCGGAGTAAAAGCATAACCGGTTTTACCGCTTAATGCAATCACCTGACCCTTTTTCACTGTATCACCCACATTCACTAATGCGCCATTATGTTGTAAATGCCAGTACCCGGCTCTGGATCCATCGGAATGTTGAATAACAATATTATTACCAGAAGTGCGATACTTCCTGCTCCATCCACCTTTATCACTATCTTCTTTCACACGAACGACTACTCCTTCGCGGGCGGCTGAAATTTTTGTTCCTCTTTTCATTTTAAAATCCAGTGCCGCTCTTTCCTTGTGTGAAAAAATCCCGAAATATCCCTGTATGATCGTGTGCCTTTTGCCCTGCTCATAAGGTAGTGCATAAACATAGCTTGTATCATCAACTATCTTACCTTTTTGTAACAATTTTATCTGTTTACGCAAAGGATCTTTGCTTACAGAACAACTTACTAAAGCCACGATCAACATCACCAGTGAAAAGAAAGTCCATTTCATACGCCACGAATAATTGATAAAACTACGCTCATCCATCAAATTATAATGTTCATAAATATTTAATTTTTACGGGGGTTAAAACATCGTAACTTATACGTCCTTTTTAACAATTAAACCCCCGAAGGGGTCCTTCGGACAGTTTTATGATTGCAGAAAAAACCATGACCACTCAGGAAGTGGCCAACCGCTTCCATGAACTGGCACAAACAGGACAATGGGAACAGATCCAGAATGAATTATTTTCTGATGATGCTTCCAGCATTGAGCCTGAACATTCTCCTGGTTTAAAAACCGTGCAGGGAATGGATGCCATTCGTGAAAAAGGCAGGCAATTCGGTGAAATGGTAGAAGAAATGCACGGTGGCTATTGCGGCGCTCCACAGGTTGCTGGCCGTTATTTTTCAGTAGCAATGGGAATGGATTGTACATTTAAAGGAATGGGTCGCCAGAAAATGGATGAGATCGCTCTTTACGAAGTTAAAGATGGCAAGATCGTAAGAGAACAATTCTTCTATTAATCAAAAAAATGGGTTAGTAAAGCAAGTCCTCCCGTAAATACCGGAGGACTTTTTTATTGATGACTATTACACAAAAGAGTGAAATCGGATTATAAATGATGTACCAATGTTCGGTGCGCTATCAACACTCAGTTCTGCATCGTGCATGGAAAGAATTTCTTTTACATGCATGAGTCCCAAGCCAAAGCCGTCCGGTTTTCTGCTGAAATTTTCATCAAAGATCTTTTTCTTCGTTTCCTCGTCCATTCCGATGCCATTATCCTTGATCACAACTTTCATTAAAGCGTTTTCGGGAAAAACCTGCATCCATACATATCCATTTTCACTATTGATAGCTTCAATTGAATTCAAAAGAATATTCATGAAAGCGGTTAATAGCTTCTTTTTATCGGCATTAATAAAACAATGCTCTGCATAATTTCTTTTGATATTGATCTTTTTCAGAAATATCCTGTCAGATGCCGAATGGATCGCTTCATCTAAGATCAGGCACACATCTGTTTTTGCAAAAACAGGGTCGGGATTTGATTTGTTTTCCAGCATTCTTCTGAAAAGATCTTCCAGCTTTAAAATATTTTTATCGATGATCCGCGTAAGCTCTCGTTCCTGCTCGCCCATTGCTTCCCTGATTTCAAGTCTTCTGGTAAGTATTTCATTGGCACATTTTATAGCTGACATAGGGTTGCGGAATTCATGAATAGCTTCTTTTGACAATAATTCATTGTCATGCTTCTCTTCAGAGAGCATCATATTCCCGAATGGCTGATTTTTTTTAAGATCAGGTTTGTGGTCAACAATATGACTGGCACCTCGAGGGCCGGTTTTTCTGTGTTTCATCTAAACTTTTTGAAGTAACATTCTCCCGCCAGGAAATCGGCCAATAAAAAGAAGTAAACAGGATAGTAATTTGAAAGGATTTCCTGTTATCAGGATTTAATGAAGGCTCGGCAATTGATGTCACCGGTAAGGCTAAATTACCATCTTTTTGATTTATTCAAACCTTTTGAGAAAAAATTTTCTGTTATTTTATAGTATGGAAAAAGTTAATCTAAAAGAAAAATTTTCATTGTTCACAACTCATTATGAACCGAAAATTGCAGGAGAACTTAATGGACAGTTAGTTAAGCTGGTTAAATTCAAAGGCGAATTCGTATGGCATCATCATGACAATGAAGATGAATTATTTTATGTTGTTAAGGGCAGCTTCGATATGCACCTGGAAAATAAAGTTGTAACGGTGAAAGAAGGTGAATTCATTATTATCCCGCGTGGCGTGGAACATAAGCCAGTTGCAAATGAAGAAGTTCAGGTCATGCTGTTCGAACCTGCTTCAACATTAAATACAGGAAATATTGAAAATGAAATTACGCAGCGCGAGCTGCAAAGGATTTAAGCGCCCTCACACATCTTTTTCAGATTTTCCAATCCTACTCCAAACTGGTGATTCAGATTTTTATTGATCATTGACCCCATTAATCGCGCCATTGGCCAGGGCAATTCACCACTGTTTTGCCAGGTAACTTTTGTTTCATCACCATCGCCCCAGGGCTCAAAGCTCCAGTTGTCCTTTGCTTTGGTTTTCCAGGGTTTCACAAATTCCAGATCAATGTGAATATGCTTTTCATCGAGGTTGTTCAGGGTTAAACTGCCTACTCCAATTTTTTTTCCCTGCCATGCATATTTATGTCCGGGTGAATTTGGTGTTCCCGAAATATTCTTCGTCGAATCCGGTTCCATCTGCTGCCATGGATTCCATTGCGAATAATGATTGAAGTTGCCGATATGCTCTTTCACCTGCATCATCGGCTTCTGAACTACGATCGATCTTTCAACATTATATGATTTAGGCATTAATGCTGCTGCGATCAGCAACGTAACAATTAGTCCGAGAAGAATATAAATGAAGATCATAACTGGTGGATTGAAAAAGAAATGTACTAAAAGCGGATAGCATGAACAAACAGTAAATTACAGGCGGTTCTTTTCCTTTATTATTTCTGCGGCAATACTGATTGCAATTTCTTCAGGAGTCTGACTGCGAATAGGAATTCCGATGGGAGTATGAACTTTTGATAATCTTGTTTCGTCAATTCCTTCTCTTCTGTAATCATCAAATAATTTTTTCATCTTGGAAGCGCTACCTAACACTCCGATATATGCGAAATCCTTATCCAGCAATCCGCGAAGCGCAATATCATCTGTCCGGTAACCGAAGGTCATGATCACTACATAATGTTTTTTTCCGGCAGGAATTATTTTATTCATTTCAGAATAATCATCTACAAATATTTTTTCATGAGCAAATGAATTTTCTTCCATGGTGTTTAAGCCCTTCCTTTCATCATACACGGTTATATAAAAATCCATTTCACGCATTAGCTTACTAAAAGCAAGTGAACAATGACCCCCTCCGATTATGAATAAATGATTTTTATAGCCAGTCTTTTCTATATAAGCCCATTCGCTTTCATTTTTAAATTCAAATTGAAAATCTGCGGATGGAGGCTCATCTGAAAACTGCAATCCTTCAGGTGATAGCAATAAGCTTCCATTTTTATTTTCTTCCAGTGATCGAATCAATTTCTCAATATTTCTTTCATCATCGCTTTTAATTGTATATATCCATATTGTTTGCTCACCTGAGCAGATCATGCCACTCTGATTTGAAGCAGATTGCTTATCGTGTATTTGTTTCCTGACTAATGACTGATGACTATTGACTAAAGACTGCTTACAGAGCTCTACGAATTTATGCTCCATAATTCCTCCTCCAATCGATCCTTCCATCTCTCCTCTTTCGTTTACAGCCATAAAAAATCCCTGTCGCCCGGGACTGCTGCCTTTGCTTTCGAGAACATAAAGAAGTTGTACGGGAATATTATCAGCCAGACTTCGACTGACCATTTTCCATATCCTGATCTGATTTCTCATTGTATAAATTCAGCAACACTTTTTCAGGGGTCATCGGAGCATCAAATTTAATGTTGGCGTTGGGATTAAAGGCAAGTATAGCATTCCTCAATGCAAAATAGGCTCCGATGCCATACATTAATGGAGGTTCACCCACTGCTTTGCTTCTGAAAATAGCCAGATTATCTCTTTTGGTTTCCAGCGCATGAATGGTAATTTCTTTCGGTACTGAATAAATATCCGGAACCTTATAAGTACTGAGCGCATTGCTTCTCAACTTTCCGTCTTTATCAAATACAATTTCTTCCATCGTCATCCATCCGATTCCCTGTACAATGCCCCCTTCACATTGTCCCAGATCCACAATTGTATTCATACTCTTTCCAAAATCATGTACCACTTTTACATTGTCTATTTCATAAATTCCGCGAAGGCAATCAACCGTAACAGATACAATTGCGGTTCCATAAACATGGTAAGCAAAAGGATGCCCTTTTTCTTTTGAAGGATCAAAATGGATTCCGGGCGGAGTATAATGTGCCAGTTCGGAAAGACTGACTCTTTTTATATAGGCAGCCATCACCAGCTTGTTCCATGTCCATTCAGTTTTCTTTCCATTAATATAGATCCATTCATCTTTTAATTCAAAAGGCGGAATTTCTGTTTTATCAATATCGGCAGTAACAACACATTCTTCAATCGCTATTTTTTTTAAGCGCTCCAGAATTTGCATGCAAGCGATCTCAGTAGCCTTTCCATTTAAATCAGCTGCAGCGCTTGCAGCAGTTGGCGAAGTATTCGCTATTCTCCAGGTATTAGTTGTATTGATCTTTATTCTGGAAGGTTCAATCGAAAATATTCGTGCTGCCACCTGTAAGATCTTGGTATTAACTCCCTGTCCCATTTCAACTGCTCCCGTACTGATACCCACACTGCCATCTGTATACACGTGAACAAGTGATCTCGCCTGATTCATCAGGGTTTTTGTAAAGGAAATTCCGAAACATACAGGCATTATCGCCATTCCTTTTTTATACTGATCACTGGATGCATTGAAATGATTTATTTCTTCCTGGAGTTTTTTAATCTGATACAATTCATCAGTTTTTTGCCAGCATTCATTCGCTTCACTATCTGCTTTTTGTCCATAAGGAAATTCCTCGCCTGTTCGTATCAGGTTTTTTTCCTGTATGGATGATGCAGGAATTTTTAACTCGTCAGCAGCTTTAGCAATTGCTGCTTCGATCACAAACATTCCCTGCGGACCACCGAAACCCCTGAAGGCTGTATTCGGTGGTAAATGGGTACGGCAACTATATGCTGTTGCTTTTACATTGGGTACAAAATAGGAATTGGTGCAATGAAACAAGGTTCTTTCCATTACCGCAGGTGAAAGATCTGCCGCGGCGCCGGCGTTCTGATAGAAAACAGCTTCATAAGCAAGTATTTTAAGATCCTTGTTCAGTCCAATTTTAAAATCGGACGAATAGGGATGGCGTTTACCCGTCATTCGCATGTCATCCATGCGATGCAGTGAATATTTAACTGGCTTTTTTAAATGAAATGATGCGAGTGCACAAAGTACAGCCCATGCTGTTGCCTGATCTTCCTTGCCACCGAAACCGCCACCCAATCTGGTTGTATCAACTTCCAGTTTATTCATTGGAACTCCTAATACCCTTGCCGCTGTTCGTTGAACTGCAGTAGGTCCCTGCGTTGAAGAATAAATACGTATGGCACCATTCTCCTGCGGTATAGCGTAAGCACCTTGAGTTTCGATATACAGGTGCTCCTGACCGTTAGTATCGGCTCTTCCTTCAAAAATATAAGAACAATCCTTCCACGCAGTTTCAATATTCCCTGATTGAAAAGTTCGTGGCGGTATGATCAACTCTCCTTTTTCTTTCGCTACACGCGGATCAGTTATTACCGGAAGAGGTTCAAAAGTTGCTTTTATTTTTTTAACAGCTAAACGCGCATGCTCTTCGGAATCTGCAATTATTAATGCGATAGGCATCCCACAAAAATGAACATGCGTATCAGCAAGCAATTCTTCATCAGGGACAATTCCGCCAATTTGATTTTCGCCGGGAATATCTTTTGCAGTTAAAATCCGGATCACACCTTTCGCGTTCTTAGCTTCACTCATATCCAGTGTTTTGATTTTGCCATGAGCAATAGGTGAATCATACACTGCGGCATAAAGAGTTTCTGCCTGAAGCGGTATATCATCCAGATAAATGGATTCTCCTCTTACATGATTATATGAATCGATGTTTTTCAATTCAAAACATTGAAATGAGCTTTGATCAATTGCCCCAGTAATAAACTTTTATATTCCTTACTTCCCTTTGCATCACTGATCGGAGAAATTTCTTTTTTTGCAATAGGTATTATTTTTTGCGCCAGATCCAACGATAATTTTTTTCCTTCTAAAAATGCTGAACTATCAGGTAGAAATAGCGGCACCGGACCTACTCCGCCTGCAGCAATGCCTGCTTTTTTAATTGTTTGTCCATCCATGTCCAGACAAATGGCAGTATTCACACTTGCGATATCCAAATGTGTTCGTTTACTGACTTTTTCAAAATTGAATTTGAAACCGGATGCTGGAATTTTAAACCAGATAGATTGAATCCGTTCTTCTGGTAATTTATCAAGTTGTTTATATCCTTTATAAAACTTACGTAATGGTAGCTCGCGTATTGAGTTACCGTTGCCTAATACCAGCTGTGCATCCAGTGCCAGAAAAAGAATGGTAAAGTCGCCGATTGGCGAAGCATTCACAAAATTTCCGGCAATGGTTGCCATGTTTCGTATCGGTGTTGATGATACAAGTTTTGCATATGATTGAAAAGATGGAAAGAGCTCATTGATCAATGGATCATTTTTTAACTGACTAACTGTAACGCCTGCGCCCAGACGACAAACATCTCCGTCCCTGCTAATTTCTTTATGTCGATCGAATAGGAATTCAATTTCAGCATGAGTGAGTTCATCGTGTTTTTGGACATAGAGGTCGGTTCCTCCCGATAAAGGAAGTCTGTAGTCTGTAGTCGGTGGTCGTGAGTCGGAGCTGTTCAGAATCTTAAGCCTTTCCGCTATAGTTTTTAAGTATTCAGGAAATAGATTTTTTTCTTTTCCTGATTGCATTAAATCTGATATTGCTGTTGCTGCACGCTCAATAGATTTATATCCGGTGCAACGACAAATGTTTCCATCAATAGAAGCGATCGCGTTTTTTTCAGAATGTTCTTTGCCGGACAAACAAAACCCTGTCAATGACATAACAAATCCGGGTGTACAGAAGCCGCATTGAGTTGCACCTGCATCCGCCATTGCCTCCTGTACACAATTCAATTTATCAGGAAAGTTGATGCCTTCAATCGTTATAATATGTTTTCCGTGCGCATTTCCTAATGGCATCAAACAACTGGTCATGGATTCATATTCCAATAAATGATTCTGTGTAAATTTTCCAACGAGGACAGTACAAGCTCCGCAATCGCCTTCTCTGCAACCAATTTTTGTACCTGTTAAATGCTGATGATACCGGATAAAATCAAGCAACAGCATTCCTGCCGGTTGATCAGTTGTAATTAATGTATCGTTCAATATGAATTTTATCACAAGCAATGATTGCTGTTTAAAGTTAGTAACTTCAGCTATGAAAAGAACATTTGCTATTGTATTGACGGTGACCGATCATGCAGACAAGACAGAACAGATCCTTGACCGCCTTTTAAATTCTTCAGCAGACAAAATATTTGTCATTACCGGCCGCAATGCAGAACAGGTAAAAATCAAGGATAAATCGAAAAATGTTGAATTGGTCTTCAATAACAACTGGAAAGAAGGAATTTCTTCTTATATAAAATGTGGTGTTAACAAGGCAGTATCCAACGAACCAGGTACTGATGGTATAATACTTATTTCAGTAGAAAATCAGTCGGCTGACTCAAAGCTGATCAATGAATTGATCGATACTCATTTGAAAAGAGGTAAGCCTATTATTACAAGCCCGGGCGCTACTTTATTCCATCAAAGCATGTTTCCGGAACTTTTACAACTTACCGGCGATAATGGTCCTGATCATATAATAAATATTCATGAGGGTAATACCATCTCAATATAATTATTACCGGCTCGTTGCCTTATGGGCTGTATGTGAAGCGATGCTGGGTGGTATCATTCATGGTTTGAAAATTCCCGTGTCGGGAATTGTTATTGGAAGCTGTGCAGTAACCTGTATTTCGCTAATTGCGTGGTACTATCCTGCAAAAGGCTCTATCCTGAAGGCAACACTCATTGTAGCAGTTTGCAAAATGATATTAAGTCCGCAGGCTTCTTTTCCTGCATATATCGCAGTACTATTCCAGGGAGTACTGGGTGAATTACTATTTTATAAAAGAAGATTTTATGCTCTTTCCTGTTTTCTGTTGGCTATATTATCATTGGTTGAATCAGGCTTCCAGCGAATTCTAATCCTAACTATCGTTTATGGCAATGCTCTATGGACGGTTATTGCCAGCAAATGGATTGCAGCAGGATATCTCTTATTACATCTCCTGACAGGTGCATTAATTGGGACCTGGATATCAGTATTACCAAAAAAATTAGACAACTGGCAAAGAAGTGATCTGTACTGGCTTGATTTAAGTAAAATTTATTCCGGAGAAAATGAAAAAATCAGGAAAAGAAAAATTTCAAGAAAGCTCATAACGCTGGTATGGTTTATTTTTCTCGGCTTGTACATACAATCGTATTATCATATTGGTAATCCCATACTTCCTTCGCATGTTTCAATTAAAGTGCTCCTTCGATCACTGATCATAATTATAGGATGGATATTTATTGCAGGGCCTTTGTTGCGTAACATCATGCATTACTGGTTAAGAAAAAAACAAACTGCATCGAAGAACGAAATGCAGGAGGTAATGAAATTAATGCCGCAGTTAAGGCAGGTGCTGCGCGCAAGCATAGAACGCTCACGAAAATTAAAAGGCTTAAAGCGGGTGGACCTTTTTAGCAAGCTGGTATTGGTGAACGCTTTGTTCTCGCGTAAATCAGAAAGCGGGTTTTATATTCTTGAAGGAAAGATTCAAAGCGGTAAAACAAGCTCATTGATCGAATGGGCAAAACAAAAAAATAATGTGTACGGTATTCTTACTCCTGTAATTGATGGTAAAAGAATGTTTTGCGATGTGCATACCGGTGAGTTGTTTTCTATGGAAGCTGAAAGCGGGGAAAAAGATGTATTGACTGTCGGCAGATATATATTTAGTCGCACTGCATTTGAAAGGGCCACCAGAATTATCAGGGAAAAGATCAATCACAAAGGCTGGCTGATCATTGATGAGATCGGCCCGATGGAACTCAGAGGCGAAGGATTTGCGGAAGTATTAAAAGAAGCCATTAGCATTCGAAAGGAAAAAACACTGATCGTTGTAAGAGAAGGAATAGAACAAAAAGTTGCTGAGAATTTCAATATCCGGGATAATGAGCCCATTCGCATTCATCAATTAACAATGATAGGCTAATTCAATGAGGCATTCAGCGATTTCAATGGCAGGGTAAAATAAAACGTAGAACCCTTATCTTCTATGCCTACGCCGATCTTTCCATGATGTCTTGAAATAATATCGCGGCAGATATAAAGTCCGAGTCCGAATCCCGAAATGGTGATCGATGTATTCTTGGTGCGGTAAAAACGTTCAAAGATCTCTGACTGTTCAGCTTCCGGCACACCGTAACCAAAATCACGGATCTTTATCATTACTTCAGAATTGGTCTGATTGGAGGATACAATTACTTTTTTCCCTTCAGGAGAATATTTAATGGCGTTGGATAAAAGATTCGTAAGCACTTGTTCAATTCTTTGTCTGTCGCCATGAACGATCGTATTCTCCAGGTCATAAGAGCGGATGATCTCATGTGATGGAGCGACCATCTGAAAAGCAGCAATTGTTTCATCGATAAGGTGACCGAGATTGAAATCGCGCATAGTCAGTTCGAGTTGTCCCCGCTGTATTTTCGAAACATCTAAAAGATCTTTGATGAGTTTTTCGAGCTTATTGACATTATCGAAGGCTTTTTGGACCAGAAATTTATTGGGTTCCTTGGTTTCCATTTCATGGAGCATTTCAACATAGCCTTTAATGCTGGTGAGAGGAGTGCGCAATTCATGGCTGGCGATACCGATGAATTCATCTTTCTTTTTTTGATTTTCATTTACCTGTTGAAGCAGATTATTGAACACGCGAATAAGCGTACCGATCTCATCTTTACCAGTTTCACCTGCAATATTCCTGGTATAGTCATTTGTTTTGCTTACTTCTTTCATAGTAGCAACCAGGTTCAGCAATCTTTTTGAAATATATGACTGGATCAGAAAACCGATGAGGAATGAAACAACAATAGCAAGCAGGAGAAGCGTAAGAGCAATACCGTATTTCATTTTTTTTATTTCGCGCAGATCAGCTAACCCTGCAACGAGATAAACAGTGCCGAGCGTTCGGCCATTCTGAATGATATCATGACGCACATAAAGATGATGATTAATGAAGGCGGTTTTCCGGTCTTTTAATCCCTGTGGAATTTGAAAACTATCAACACCCTGTCTGACAGAGACAGCGAATATTTTTCCGCTGCTGTCGGTAATGGCAGAAGAAATAATATCAGGAGAAACCGATTGTAATCCGGAAAGCATTTCTTTAGCTGCTTCATTATCCTGGAACTGGATCATCGAAATGCTGTTCGTGGAAGTAACCTGTGCCAGGCTCATCATGGCGTTTTCTTTACGTTGTTTATACGAGCGTAAATCTGTAACGATAAAAACACCGAATACAATGCCCAACACCAGCAGGCTGGTAAAGACCTGCATGATGATCAGTTTATTCCTGATTGATATGTCGTGTAGCCTGAGCAAGCTCCTGGCTTTGGTTTAATTATTCAACTATAATTGCAAGCTTCAGTAATTGCGAACCGGCTCTTAATCCGGAAAAATAGATCGAGCGCAGGTTGGCTTCAAACTTCAGCTTATCATTTACAACAATAAAATTCAGCGATGTTCCGAGTTTCGCATATCCCGGTTCTTCACTTACGGTTAATGTTCCGCGTTTTGTTTTTTCCAGTATCGATGGAAGAGAAAACGGAACTTTCTTTGGGATAAAAAGTATCTGGCAAGGGTCGATTTCATCAGGGTTAGTGTACTGGCGGATGATGATCTTTTTATCCTTTACCGTATTTAAACGCGCAATATCATTTAAAGGTTTAATGATGGGAGAAGATCCTATCACACCGATCACAAAATATCTATCAGGTGCATCGTATTCCCACTCAATATACTTAGTGAAATTAAAAATGAATGCGGCTTTGAGATCTGCTTCCTGACGTGATTGTCCGAATACAGCAGGTGGAATTAATAGAAAAAATATAAACAGGGACTTTCTCAGCATGAACAGCTCAAATTATGTAAAACGTCAATATATAAAATCGCTATAACCGAATTCCGATTTTAAACACTGCATTGATGCCCGGTTGTTCCAAAACGGTTGCATACAGCAAACCATCTGCAGTACGAAAACCTGGATCAAGCCAGCGAACGTTGAACAAGTTATGAATGTTCAAACTTGCAGTTACTCTATCTTTAAAAAGTCTGGCAGTAGTAACTGAACAGTTTGTAAGAAAATATCCATCCACGGGTCCATAAGGACTTGTTCTTGGTGATCTGCGTTCTCCCACCCAGTTTCCACTCAATGAAATTGTTAAAAAATCAGTACTGCGGAATGTTAAGCCGGCATTTCCTTTTACTGCAGCAATACCTGGTAATCTGCCCGAATCACCTGTCAGCAGATTTTTCCCCCATGTATCGGTAAAAGTAAAATTCACAAATCCAGAAATAGTCTTCGTTATGTCAAAATCAGCTATTGCTTCAACACCATGAATAGTAAAGACGCCCGGATTCTTATTAACGGTCAAACCTGAAAGATTTGAAAGTATAACTACATCCGTTAATTCATTTCTATATCCATTTAACTGGAATCTGAGATTGTTACGGGGCAAATAAATAGCATTTATTTCAAATGTTTTTATTCTTTCGGGTTTGATCTGGAAATTTCCTCCGGGCGTTTGATAAACTTCGAGATTGGTGGGTGCCCGAAATGCAGTTCCAAACTGAAATTTAAAAGTCCATCTACTGGAAGGATTATTGACTATCGATATCCGCGGATTGAAAGTACTGCCAAAATAACTGTGATGATCATAGCGTGCTCCAAAAGTGAATTCCGTTTTTTTAAATAAAGAGCTGCTCAATACATATTGTAAATATCCTCCGATATTATTCCGGATATCAGAGCGGCGTGGGCGGAAAACAGAACTGAGGTTTACTACGGTATCTCTTCCATCGACAAGGTAAATAGTTGTCAGATCAAAAGTAGTGGCGCGTCCCCCTTCTTCTACATTATCCTGATTAAAGCCAACCCCTGCAAAAATTTTATGTTTGTCCGAAATATTGTAGTTAGCAGTAAGCTCTCCCGCTACTCTGTTTGAATAGGTAGCTACTTTTGCACGGATCATTCTATTACCATCAGCTGTTACATATAGATAAGAGTCGTCTCCTGTGCCCGTTTCTCTATAAACTAGCCTGGCAAGCAGTTTCAATTTTTCCGAAGCCCTGTATTCATTTTGCAGGAACCATGTGCGCAGGAAGGAAATAATAACGCCTGGCCTTTCATTACGGAAATCACGTTGCAGCAAACCAACAAGACCGATATTGCCATTGCCCTGCGGAGGCAGATGAAGATAAACCGTAGGACTGTTTGAATAAGTTCCCCAGCCTGTTACAGTATGATAATTACGATAACCCATCGTGATCGTAGATTTTTTAGCATAGTAGCTGATCGCAGTATTGAATGAATAGGCGTTATCGACAAAGGATGCGCTATAAATTGGATCACGATTATGAAAACGGGGGCCATCAGTACTGTATAAAGTACCGGCCGCAGAAAACTCGAGCTTATTTTTCTTCAGTCCAAGAGATAGTTTTTTAAAATTTGTATTAAAGCTTCCAAATCCCTGATCGAAATTAAAACCGTTGATATCTGCACCTTTTTTTGTGATCATATTGATAACACCGCCGAATGCATTGGCGCCATATAACGCAGATATTGCACCCCAAACAATTTCAACCCGTTCAATATTATGCAGGCTGTATACAGGACCAGCCATGTCGTTGCTTCCGATAATATTATTTTCCGGAACACCATCTATCATCAGCAGCGCACGAAGGTTTTCTGCACCATACATTCCCCGGAAATAAAAAAGCGTTGGTGCATAGCCGTTAATATGGATCATATCGATGCCCGGAACATCGCGTAAAGCATCTTCCAGTTGCTCATATCCACGTTCCTGGATCTGTTTTGAAGTAATGACAGTAATAGTTGATGGGGCCTCAGCAACAGTTTGTAAATAACCAGATGCAGTAACAACTCTGATATTCATCAATTGCTCCAGTGAGAGATCGAGTAATTGGTTTACTTCCGGAATGGTATCATTTTGTGAGCGCGCAATGAAAGGTGTGAAAAATAGAAAGAATAGTAAACGAATCTTAGGGTTCATAAGCTGGTGGTTTAAACTCTTAGGTGTGGGCTAGATCGCACAAAATTCCTGCCCGAATTGATAAATAGATATTAAGTAAAAGCAGAATCTGTCTGCAACATGAGATGTGAAAAAAATTCCCCAATATGGGGTTAGAGGCTATTTCAATGAAGCGCCCTGATCCAGCCAGCAACGAATGACTTCTCTTTCTTCAGGTGTCATATTTGTTTTATTATTCTGAGGCATTGTTCGCGTTATTACCACCCTTTGCATGATCAGATCTTTTTTTGCAACGATCTCTGCAGGCGTATCGTATTTCACTCCATTAGGCGCAGCAGTATAAGTATTATCAGTGGGTCTTGAAGAATGGCATTGAATACATCTTGTTTGAATGATAGCATTCACTTCAGCAAAAGAAACTTCATTGCATTTTGTAGTGGCAGTTTGTGGTGCAGTCATGTATGCAACTGCCAGAAGAAGTACTGCAGCCGCAGGCATGATCCAGATGCTCAGCTTTCCCTGTTCACGTAAATTCAGCCAGTGCTTGATGGCAGCAGCGCCAATACTGATTGCTGCCAGCACGATCCATTGATATTTATTACCGAAGGTGCTTGGAAAATGATTACTTACCATCACAAAGAGCACGGGAAAAGTGAAATAATTATTGTGAATGGAACGACGCAATGCATTTTTTCCTTTTGCAGGATCTGGCAACTCTCCTTTGCGGGCTGCATTGACCATTGCCTTTTGGGAAGGGATAATGACAAAAAACACATTGGCTGCCATTAATGATCCAAGCATCGCCCCAAAATGAATATAGGCAGCACGGCCACTGTAAATATGACTATAAAACCAGGCAAAACCAATTAAAATAAGAATGCCGGTTAATGCAAATAATAATGGCTTTTTTGCAAGTGGTGATTTGCAAAGGAGATCATATAATATCCATGCAAAAACAAAAGACCCAATACTGATTGCGATCGCCTGAAAAGGAGTGATGTTCAGCACTTCCTTATCGATCATCAGCGCAGAAGCATTGAAATAATAAATAACAGAAAGCAGTGCAAAGCCAGAGATCCAGGTGAAATAAGCTTCGTATTTGAACCAGTGCAAATGGTTGGGAATAGTTTTAGGCGCTACTTTATATTTCTCCAGGTAATAGAATCCTCCGCCATGAACAGCCCAAAGATCTCCTGCGAGCTCTTCACGTATGTTTTCTTTTCTGTTCAATGCATTTTCGAGAAATACGAAATAAAAAGAAGCCCCGATCCACGCAATTCCAAAAGTGATATGCATCACGCGTATCACAATGTTCAGCCACTCCATAATATGCCCCTCATAAGGAGTGCCTTTGACCATAAAAAGCAGGCTGGCAACAATAGCTAATGAAGTCAATACAATTGCAGTATAAAATAAACCTTTCAATCCTTCAGATTCGATTGTCCGTAACCGGTAGGTGAGAATAATGAACATCACTAGCAGAAAGGAAAACAGTATAAGCAGGATGGTTGACATTAATAGCAAAGTAAGGATTGTTTTCTATTTTTATATTTCAACGATTGAATATGATCGATGCTGCCATTTGTAGCAACCGGGTTATCACTCCCAAAGGTTTAATGAAGGGAGCAGTATTGATCAGTAATGGAAAAATAGCAGCTATTGAAGCAGATGTTCCGGAAGCTGATTTTCCAGTTACAGATGTGAAAGACGCTGTATTGATGCCGGGAATTGTTGATCCGCATGTTCATATAAACGAACCAGGAAGGACTGAATGGGAAGGATTTGATACGGCTACCAGATCTGCTTTGGCAGGAGGAATTACAACGCTAATTGAAATGCCGTTGAATGCCTCTCCTGTCACTACTTCTGGAAAAGCTTTCAATGAAAAAATCGCAGCTACCGAGGGAAAACTACATGTTGATTGTGGTTTTTGGGGAGGAGTAATTCCGGGTAATGAAAAGGAAATCGAAGGATTAATTGAAAAAGGAGTCCTTGGTTTTAAAGCATTCTTAATTGATTCAGGTATTGCGGAATTCCCACCTGTAAATGAAGATGAACTTAAAAAAGTGATGCCAGTTCTGGCCAGGTATCATCTGCCCTTGCTGGTTCATTGCGAATTAGATTCAGAAGCCCCCAGCTTTAAATCAACAAGAAACTATAATGAGTATCTGAGCACAAGACCCGGTAAATGGGAAATTGATGCGATTGCAATGATGATCAAACTTTGCAGAGAGTTTAAATGCAGAGTACATATTGTTCATCTGTCTTTTGCAGGCGCATTAGAGATCATTAAAAAAGCGAAAGAAGAAGGATTGCCATTAACTGTTGAATCGGGACAGCATTATCTTTTCTTTACTTCAGAAGAAATTCCTGAAGGAGCTACTGCTTATAAATGTGCACCACCTATTCGGGAAAAAGTTAACAATGAAAAACTCTGGAAAGCTTTACAAAATGACACAATTGATTTTGTTGCAACAGATCATTCGCCAGCACCACCTGAATTAAAAGAGATCCATTCAGGAGATTTCATGAAAGCATGGGGAGGAATTGCATCGATGCAATTAGCATTGCCGGCATTATGGACGGCAGCCAGAAAACATAATATACCCGTCACGAAGATGGCAGAGTGGTTATGTTCTAAGCCTGCCTTATTACCACAATTAAGTAATAAAGGACGCATTGAACCTGGTTGTGATGCTGATTTCGTAGTGTGGGATCCTGAAGCATCTTTCATTATTGATGAAAATGATCTGCATCATAGGCATAAAATAACTCCTTATTTGGGAAAACAATTGTTTGGTCGTGTGCAACAAACATGGTTGAGAGGAGAAAAGCTGTATGATGATGGAAAGTTTTTACATTTGAATAAAGGCCGGATAATATATCATGATCAATAGTCAGGCTCCTGCATTTACCGTATTAACTGATCTCGCAGCCGAAAGACTGGGCGGAAAAACACTTTTATGCAGTGATGATTTTTTTGCAGAAAAAGAAAACCTGATCAAATCGGGCAGAGGTGTTTTTATTGCTGATAAATATACAGATAGAGGTAAGTGGATGGATGGTTGGGAAAGCAGAAGAAAACGCGGGCCGGGGCACGACTGGTGTATTATTCAACTCGCTACTTCCGGAAAGATCTACGGTGTTGATATCGATACCAATCATTTTCTGGGAAATCATCCGCCTTATGCATCGATCGATGCATTGAATACAATGGCTGTTCCTTTTGCTGAATTGGAAAAAGCTAACTGGAAAGAGATACTTCCAAAATCACCATTGCAACCTGGCTCGCAGAATTTTTTTGAAATAGCAGATCAAGCGGTGTATTCTCATTTGCGGTTGAATATTTTTCCTGACGGAGGTGTTGCTCGTCTTAGGGTTTATGGAGAAGTACATAAGGAATGGGACACCGTAGATGCAAGTGAAACAATAAATCTCGCAGCTGCCACCAATGGCGCGAAAGCCATCCTTTGCAACGATATGTTCTTTTCACATATGGATAATCTGATCATGCCTGGCAGAGGAATAAATATGGGAGATGGATGGGAAACAAAAAGAAACAGAACTCCTGGAAATAAAGATTGGGTGATCTTAAGATTAGCACATAAAGGTATTATTGAAAAAGTGCTGGTAGATACACATCATTTTAAAGGGAACTATCCCGATACATGCATGATTGAAGGTTGTGAAATTAAAAGGGAACAGGAAAAAAATATTGAGAATGCAAAGATCAACTGGACCACCATTCTACCTCAGACAAAATTAAGTGCCGATAATGAACATTATTTTGAAGATGAAATTGTGAATAAGGGTCCCTTTACTCATGTTCGTTTAACAATTTTTCCGGATGGAGGAGTGAGCAGACTTCGCCTATGGGGAAGGATAAGATAGATAGAAATGACACTTCATGAATTCAATATATTGCCAAAAGAAGAGTTAAAAAAGGAGTTATTCCATTGTTGTGGTTCAAAAGCATGGGTAGAAAAAATGTTGCCTTTCGTTCCTGCAGAAGATATGGTAGAATTGCTGGAAGATGCAGAAGAACAATGGTGGAAATGTACAGAGTCGGACTGGAAAGAAGCCTTTGCGCAGCATCCACGGATTGGCGATCGAAAAATTGACTGGGCTTCGTCGGAGCAAAGTGAAATGACAAAAGCTTCATCAGAGATCATCGAAGCATTGATTGAAGCGAATAAAGCTTATGAAGAAAAATTCGGGTATATCTTTATTGTATGCGCCAGCGGTAAGTCGGCAGAAGAAATGCTCGGTATGTTGCAGATAAGATTACAGCATGATCCTGAAGAAGAGATCAGGATTGCCGCGGATGAACAAAACAAAATAACAAAGCTCAGAATAGAAAAATTACTGGATTGATATGAGTCAGCTCACCACTCACATACTTGATACTGCCAAAGGCAAACCAGCGGAAGGTGTTAGTGTTTATCTGTTCCAGCAGCATGGAGTAGAATGGACTGAGCTAACGATCGGTACAACAAATACAGATGGCAGGATACCCAACCTGCTAAGAAAAGATGTAGTGCTGAAAGAAGGTGTTTATAAAATGAAATTTCTTACGAAGGAATATTTTGAGAAGCAGGGATTGCAATCTTTTTATCCTTTTGTAGAAATTGTATTTACTATCAGCGGCCAGGAACATTACCATATTCCTCTATTGTTGAATGCATTTGGATATACTACTTATAGGGGTTCGTGAGTTAGAGGAAAAGAATGAGATTTGTAGGAGCACGAAGAGCATAAAGAACCACAAAGAACACGAAGGGTATAGGGTATGAGTGAAGAGGAGATTATAAAGATTATTCTGGACGAGGCTATATATGTTCACAAATCGATAGGACCAGGAATGTTGGAGCACGTGTATCAGACATGCCTTTCACATAGATTAAGAGAAAGAAATTTTCAAGTAGAATTTGAAAAAGCAATTCCGGTATATTTTGAAAGTTTGAAAATGGAGTGCGGATATCGCGCAGATATAGTTATTGATAGTAAAGTTGTAATAGAAACGAAAAGCATCGAAGCTATTGCTGATATACATATAGCACAAATGCTAACCTATTTAAGGTTTTTGAATCTTCGACATGGTTTGATTTTAAACTTTAAAACAACATTAATGAAGCATGGAATAAGAAGAGTGTTGAATGGCTTTGAGAAAAAGCGAATTTAAAAACTTCGTGCTCTTCGTGAATCCTTCGTGTTCTTTGTGCTCCAAAACCATATTAAAATGAATTTTTCCATTGCAGACATTGAAAAAGAAATACTGCTTAATTCATTAAGAACAGCTAATCTGAAGTTTCAACAAATTTACCCGGGTGATAAACCAGACCGCCAACCAGTACATACAGTATATGGTGGTGCTAACTTGTTCAAGTCGGATACCTGCGTAAAGATGGGTGATATTGCTTTGAAAAATCTGCTCACTTATGCTCCGGATTTTGAAACCCTTGCCAGAGTATTGGAGTTTGATGGCAGGAAAAAACTGGCCAAAAGCGTATACAAGAAGATCATTAAAAAACTTCAAACAGAACCTGTTGAAGATTTTCGTATAGACTTTGAAGATGGGTTTGGTAATCGTCCCGATGATGAAGAAGATGCAGCAGCTGTACAGGCTGCTAATGAATTGGCTACCGGAATGGAGAATAAAACTATTTCACCATTCATTGGTATTCGCATCAAGCCATTCACGGAAGATCTGAAAAGCCGCGGTGTAAGAACGCTCGATATTTTTCTTACGACATTGCTTCAGCAAACGAAAGGCAAGCTTCCTGAAAATTTTGTTGTGATGCTTCCTAAAGTAACCATTCCGGAGCAGGTAAGCACGATGGTCCGATTGTTCGAGATCATTGAAAAGAAAAATGGTTTGCAATCCGGAAGTCTGAAAATGGAAACAATGGTAGAGGCCACGCAAATAATTATGGATGATGAAGGAAGAAATCCATTGATGAAGATCATTCGTGCCGGGGAAGGAAGACTGATAGCTGCACATTTTGGTACTTATGATTATACAGCCTCCTGTGGAATTACAGCCAAATATCAAACGATGGCACATCCGGTTTGTGATTTTGCACATCACATGACCAAGGTTGCATTGGGAGGAACAGGTATATTTTTATCCGATGGGGCGACCAATGTGATGCCAGTGCCTCCGCATCGTGGCGATAAATTAAGCGCAAAGCAACTAAAAGAGAATCGTCAGTCAGTACATAATGCCTGGCGTATCGGATATAATCATACCATGCATTCGCTGATCAATGGATTTTATCAGGGATGGGATTTGAATCCTGCTCAATTACCGATGCGATACGCGGCTACTTATTATTTTTTCCTCAGCAGTATCGAAGAAGCAACATTCCGTTTAAAAACTTTTGTTGAAAGAGCTGCGATCTCTACTCTTACCGGAGATATTTTTGATGATGCTGCAACCGGACAAGGCTTGCTTAATTTCTTTTTAAAAGCCATGAATTGCGGAGCCATCACTGAAAAAGAAGCAACTGCAACGGGTTTAACTATCGAAGAGATCAGAAGTAGAAGTTTTTATAAGATACTTCAGGGAAGAAGAAAGTCGTCATAAATTTGCAGCCTAAATCTTTTTCCAATGATGATTGCTGTGTTAGGAGCAGGAATGGTTGGCCGTGCAATTGCTTTAGATCTTGCCGACCAGCATTCTGTTACAAGTTTCGATCTTAATGCCAGCAGTCTCGAAGATGTAAAAAAAGGTAATACTGCTATTCAAGTTGTAGCAGCAGATCTTACCCGCTTTGATGAATACAGAAATCTTCTCGAACCTTTTGATATAGTAGTCTCTGCTGTTCCAGGCTTCATGGGATATAAAACACTGGAAGCAATTATTCAGGCAGGAAAGAATGTTGTCGATATTTCTTTTTTTCCGGAAGATGCTTTACAGCTCGACAAATTCGCTAAAGAAAAAAATGTAACGGCTATTACTGATTGTGGTGTTGCGCCCGGACTCAGTAATCTAATTCTTGGTTATCATGACAGTCAAATGAAGATCACTTCGTTTGAATGTTATGTTGGTGGATTACCCAAAGAAAGAAAACTGCCTTTTCAATATAAAGCACCATTCTCACCGGTAGATGTAATTGAAGAGTATTTGCGTCCTGCAAGACTCATTGACGATGGAAAGCTGGTAACAAAACCAGCAATGAGTGAAAAGGAGCTGATCAAATTCAAAGATGTAGGGGAGCTCGAAGCTTTTAATACGGATGGATTACGATCACTGCTGCATACTATGTCGCACATCCCGGAGATGAAAGAAAAAACTTTACGTTATCCGGGACATATTGATCTTATCATCGCAATGCAGCAGGCTGGTTTTTTTGAAACCAATCCGATTCGTATCAATGAAACTGATATTACACCTCTGGAATTTACATCGAGGTTATTAGTGAATCAATGGAAGCTTGAGCCTGGCGAAGAAGAATTTACTGTAATGAAAATAATCATTAAAGGAGAATCGAAGACGATCACTTATGATCTGTTGGATCATTATGATTCTGACAAGCAGGTTTCTTCAATGGGCAGAACAACCGGATATACCTGTGCTGCTGCAGTTAATTTAATTGCACGGGATATCTTCGATGAAAAAGGAATTTTTCCGCCAGAGCTGGTCGGGAAAAAGAAAGAATGCTTTGATTTTGTAATTGGCTATCTGAAGGAAAGAAATATTACTCTGCTTCAGCAACAACTTCCTTAACCTCAGGGATCATTCGCTTCATCATTCCTTCAATACCTGCTTTCAGAGTGATCATTGAAGAAGGACATCCGCTACAGCTACCCTGAAGCATCAGATTAACAACACCATCATTGTAGCTTCTGAATTGTATAGCACCACCATCCATTTCAACTGCAGGCTTTACATAATTCTCCAGTAATTCCTTGATCCTTTTTACTACATCATCATCATCTGCAGAAACTTCATTGCTGCTTTCTTTTTTAACGGTAACAATTTCGTCTTCGTTGATCACAGCTTTTCCGTCTTCAAGATATTCTTTCAGGAACTGGCGAATTGAAGGGATCACATCCTGCCAGTCTGTTTCAACAGTTTTTGTAAGCGTTACAAAATTGCTCGCGATAAAAACAGCTTTAATAAATGGAAATCCGAAAAGCTCAGTTGCCAGCGGAGAAGGTTTTGCACTTTCTGCATCAGGAAAATCAATGCTTTTGCCGGGGTATAAAAGTTTGTTAGCCACAAACTTCATGGTCTCCGGGTTCGGGGTCATCTCGGTATAAATGCTGATGATAGGGTTTCCAGTCTTAATCATGATGCAAAAATAACAATAAAAAACAGCCTTTGTTTACGAACAAGGGAAAGGGTTCATTTGGCTTTAACCGCAAAGGCGTTAAGACGCAAGGATTTATAACAAAGCATTGACATCTTCGCGCCCTTGCGCCTTCGCGGTTAAATCATTCCTTGAATTTTCCTGTCTTTTTCAAAAACCGGATGAGTAAATAAATTAATAAGAGGAATCCGAGGATGACTCCGATCAGCAGGTTTCGGTTTCTTTCATCAAATCCCGATAGCTGAGGATAATTGATCAGCAGAATTAATGTAATACCGATAAGCCAGATGAACTGCGTAGTATGTTCTTTTAATATCCAGCGCTTCCAGTTGAATTGCATACTTCTGAAAGTGCTTCCGATTCCGTGAAGATTCGGCCACCAGCGATTCACATTCTTACAATAGGCATCAAAACCAGCACCGAACTTACCCCGGAGAAAATTTTCTTCAGCTAAAACGATCGCCTGATATATAAAAAGAAATACAGGTATCATGATCGCAACATAAACAAGCGAATTGGCTAAAATCCCAACACCGAGCAGCATTAAAATATTTCCAACATATAATGGATTGCGGCAATGATGAAATATTCCATCGGTCACCAATCCTTCTGCATATGGCTTCCCTTCTTTTCCACCTCTGACAATATATGCGAGTCCGATAGTAAGTCCACGAATTAATTGCCCCAAACAAGTGATCACCAATCCGATCACAATCGGCCATACATAATAATTAGTCCCGAATTGTTTTGGAGAAAACAATGGCCATGAAGGAATGAAGAGGGCCGCATAAAATATAATGAAGATCCAGTTGCGGTACTTAAAGAAGAAATTGCCGATCCTTACCATAGCTTATTTCTTCGTGGCGATTAATCCGGCAAAATTGAACCATTTAAAAAATACTTCGCAGTGTTCGAATCCTTTGTCGCGAAGCAGTGTAATATTCTCGCTTAGTTTATAAGGCACCAGTACATTTTCCAATGCTTCTCTTTTTTGTGAGATCTCGAGCTCACTATAATTATTTCTTCTCTTATAGTTGTAGTAATACTTGATGAAGTCGCGGTTGAAATTGCTTTCTTCTGCCAATATTTTTTCAACCAGTATCAGTACGCCACCAGAGTTCAAACCTTTATAGATATCTGTCAATAATCTTTCGCGGTAAATGGGTCTTACAAACTGCAAAGTGAGACAGAGCACAACAACAGAAGCATTTTCTATCTTCACTCCTTGTCCCAGATCCGCACAACGCAATTCATAATTTCTGGAAAAACCAATTTCCATCAATTTCGATTTGCATTTATCCAGCATCTCCTGTGAATCATCAAGGCCGATAAAACGGATATCCTGATTCACCATCGTATCCATACCGATCATGGTAGTACCGGTAGAACAGCCAAGGTCATAAACAAATGTTCCTTCTCTTGCATGATCAGCTGCCAATTCAGCCATCATTCGCTGAATTTCTCCATAATACGGCACCGAGCGGTTCACCATATCATCGAAAACTTTGGCAACGTTGGCGCCGAACTTAAAATCGCTGGCTTTTTCTATTTCTGCCTTAAAAACTTCGTCTTTACCCATATAAGCCACAAAGTAAAGCAAATAAAGATTTATGCTGTATTTTCTGGGATTGGAGTGGTACTCGCTTCTTTTCTTTCCCTGCTGAACATCTTCCAGGCTATTACAATGCTCGATAACATGAAAACGGCACCTAACAAAAACGATACGCCCGGAAAATATACCGGTGCTTTATCAGTAGTAAAATATTTGAAAAGATTATTCATAATAAGCGGACCAACAATACTTGTCACACTCATTAATGCAGTCAGTGCTCCCTGCAATTCACCCTGCTCATTTCTCGGAACATGGTTAGCCATCGTAGATTGTAATGCGGGACCAGCTATTCCTCCCATGCAATAAGGCAGAAGAAATACAAACATCATCCACCCTTCATTTGCGAAGGCAAAAAGCACCAGCCCCATTGAGTATAAAAACAATCCGAGATAGATGCATTTTTCATTTCCCAGCTTAGGATTTAATACACGGGTTAACCCTACCTGCACTCCACCAACCAATAAACCGACTACCGCCAATGAAATTCCAATCAGCTGTCTGGTCCAGTGAAAACGATATTCAGTATAGAAATTCCAATTCGCCTGCACCGACATAGCAGCGAGATAGATCAGAAAATAACAAATAGCCAAACTTCCTATCGAAGGATTTCTTTTCAGGAATTTAAATGCACCGAAAGGGTTTGCTCTTCTCCATTCAAATTTTCTTCTGTGTTCTTTATCGAGCGATTCAGGTAAAACAAAATAACCGTAGAGCGCATTCAATAAACACAAGCCGGCAGCAGTAAAAAACGGAGCACGAATACCCCAACCAGATACCAGTCCGCCCAGCATCGGGCCCAGAAAAAATCCTAAACCAAATGCTGCACCGATCAATCCGAAATTCTTTGCGCGATTTTCAGGAGTGCTTACATCAGCAATATAAGCAGCACCTGTAGTAAAGCTTGCTCCTGTTAATCCAGCAATGATCCTTCCAACGAATAGCAATCCATAGGTTGGAGCAAAGGCGAGAAAAATATAATCGATGCTAAATCCAATCAGTGAGCCCAATAGCACTGGCCTTCTGCCATAACGATCGCTGAGGTTTCCGATAAAGGGGGCACAAATAAATTGCATGCCTGCATAAGCAAACATCAGCCATGCGCCATAAGAACTTGCTTCATTAGTTTTTACACCAGTAAGTTCAGTAAGCAGATCGGGCATAACAGGAATGATCAATCCCCAGCCCATTACATCGATCAGCAATGTAATAAATATAAAACCAACGGCGGCCTTACGTGATGATGCCATAAATATTATTTCAATTCTTCGAAAATGCCTGACTCTTTATTTTTCCTCACGTTGCCTGCATGAAAATATTTTCCGTTCATTGCAACATAAATACCAGGACTCAATGTTTGAGCAAATGCAAGAGCGCTTCCTAAATTAAATAACCCATCGGAGCTACCGAATTTGATTGGTATCATTGCGCCGGTTAATACAACAGTCTTATTTTTTACTTTTTCTTCCAGGACCAGGGCTGTTTCTGCCATAGTATCGGTACCATGGGTAATAACGATCTGCATTTCTTCACAGCTATTACAATGATGCGCGATCAGCTCGCGGTCTTCATCAGTCATTTCCAGACTATCGACCATCATTAATGTGCGGACTTCAACAGGTACTTTACAACGACCATTTTCTAAAAGGTCGGCCATATGTGTATCCTTGAAATACAATTGACCATTCAGTTCATTGTATTCCTTATCGAAAGTACCGCCGGTAATAAAGATTCGGATCGCCATAGTAAGCTAAAGATATAAAAGGCTGTTCACTGTTCATTTCCCTTCCCACAAATTATCTTTTGGATCACTGTCAGGAACATGAACTGATCCCAATGAAACTTTTTTAATTTTTTTGCCGGGGAAATTCAATGTAACGGTTGTATTTCCTTTTTCCCAAACTCCAATGCTTTTGTGAATGGTTTGAGATCCTTTATCGAAAGTGATGCTGAGATCAATCGGGACAGGCTTGCTTCCTTTCATTTGTATTGTAATTGAAGATCCACTTACTTTAGAAATTGCCAGATTGGGTTCTCCATTTTCAAAAAACCATTTTTTCCAGAACCAGTTGAGATTTTTTCCACTACCTGTATTCATGCAGTTGAAAAAATCCCAGGGAAGCGGATGCTTGCCATTCCACTGACTGATATAATAATGGAGTCCTTTATAAAACACTTCATCGCCGAGCATATCCTTTACAAATAAATAACCCATGGCTGGCTTGGGATATGAATTGGTAAAATATGCTGCAGATATCTCTGTAGATAGTGTCATAATAGGCAAATCAGTTTCTCTACCTGCATTATTGGAAGTGGGAGCAACACCATATTCATCCACCAATGTAGAATCAATCAATGGAGAAATGATCCATTCTCCTATCGTTGCCCATCCTTCATCCATCCACGCATACTTGGTTTCACTTTCCAGCACAGTGGGATCCGAAGCTTGGAATTCACGTGACTTGAAGTCGCGGC
>JADMIO011565002.1_pt1 | contig 53984 bp, 46 predicted proteins | sample 8958161 | NCBI WGS metagenome assembly JADMIO01 (sample SAMN16585339, study PRJNA669376) | soil metagenome | isolation source: Crop rotation soil | place: USA: Cullars Rotation, Alabama | collected 2011
GCCGCGACTTCAAGTCACGTGAATTCCAAGCTTCGGATCCCACTGTGCTGGAAAGCGTTCGATGAAGGCGGTAATCCCGTCGCGATGCCAGAAGATCAGCTACCGATCTCGCTTCCGGAGATGGCGGATTTCAAGCCGACCGGCACGCCCGAGCCGCCGCTTTCCAAGGCGAAGGATTGGCTCAAGGTGACGATCGAAGGCAAAGAGCACACGCGCGAGACCAACGTGATGCCCCAGTGGGCCGGGTCGTGCTGGTATTACCTGCGCTACTGCGATCCGAACAATGACGAGCGTTTCGTCGGCGTCGATAAGGAAAAGTACTGGATGCCGGTCGATTTGTACGTCGGCGGCGCGGAGCACGCGGTGCTGCACCTGCTCTACTCGCGCTTCTGGCACAAGGTGCTCTATGACCTGGGACATGTGAGCACGCCCGAGCCATTCAATCGCCTGATCAATCAGGGAATCATCCTCGGCGAAGATAACCAGAAGATGAGCAAGGCGCGCGGGAACGTCGTCAACCCCGACGACGTGGTCCGCGACTATGGCGCTGACGCGTTCCGCCTGTACGAGATGTACATGGGGCCACTGGAAGCGCAGAAGCCTTGGAATACGCGCGATATTGTCGGCATGAGCCGATTTCTGAGCGCCGCTTGGCGGAATCTCGTCGGCGATGACGAAAATCCCAAGACAAAAGTCGAAGCCGGTAAGATTCCCGATGCGCTCGAGCGATCGATGAATCGGACGATCAAGAAAGTCGGGGACGACATCGCCGCCCTGCGCTTCAATACCGCCATCGCGGAGCTGATCAAGCTCAATAACGAGATGACCCGGCTCACGACGATCCCGCGCGATCTGGCCGAGACGTTCGTATTGATGCTCTCCCCCTTCGCGCCGCACATCGCCGAGGAGATGTGGTCGCGGCTCGGCCACACCAAGACGCTGGCCCACCGCCCCTGGCCGGAGTACGACGCGACCAAGCTGGCCGAGTCGATGATGGAGCTGCCGGTGCAGGTGAACGGCAAGCTGCGCGACAAGATCACCGTCCCGGCCGACGCCGATGAGACGACGATCCTGTCGGTCGCCATCAACGCCGCCGGCGTGCAGCAGTGGATCAGCGGGAAGGACGTGAAGAAGAAACTGTATGTGCCCAAGAAGCTGGTCAATTTCGTGGTCGCCTGATTTATGGCAGTCGAAATCGAGATCAAGCTTCAAGTCAATGATCTGAACGCGATCCGGCAGCGCCTCAAGCAGATCGGCGCGAGCCGCGCACGCGAGGTGCTGGAGACCAACATTTTCTTCGACACGCCCGATCGAACGCTGCTCGCGAGCGATTGTGGCATGCGGCTGAGGCGCAACGTCGATCGCGCGGCGAACCAGGAAAAGCTCGTCCTGACTTACAAAGGCCCGCGCTCAGAGGGGGAGATCGTCAAATCGCGCGAGGAGCTCGAAGTCGGCGTCGATGCGCTCGAACCGACGTGTCAGCTCCTGGAAAAACTCGGCTACGTGAAGATGCTGACGTTTGAGAAGCGCCGCGAGACGTGGAAGCTGGACAAATGCCTGGTCGAGCTGGATGAGCTGCCGCACCTCGGGTCGTTCGTCGAGATCGAAGGGGCGACGCAGGCGGACGTGCTGAAGATCCGCGAGAAGCTCGGGCTGGCAGGCATCGCGTCGATCACGCAAACCTACGCGGACCTGGTTTCACATCACCTCAGCGACCGCGGGACGCGCGATCACGTCTTAACCTTTGGCTGATTGCACGATCTGCTCCGCTTGGTCACGCCACTGCGGCGCGACATGCAACCGGCGGAACATCAGCTCTCGATTGAGCGCGACGCTGAGCGGCGAAAACTGCGAGAACGACGCGAGCTTGCCATCATCCTGGCGGATCAGGATCTCATCCGATTCCGAGGTCGCCTGCTCTTCCGGCTGATCGCTGAACATCTCGTATCCCACTTCGCCGCCCTGTTCGGCGATCATGCGCTCGACCGCCGTGATCGCCGACCGCGCATCCTTCGGATCCTCAAAGCTCGTCAGCTCGATCGTCTTGAACACCCGCCGAAACAGCAGCCCCCGGCAGAGCGATGCCAGCACAGGATCCCCGGCGCGCGACCAGAGCTTGAAGCAATGCATGATCGCCACGTCATCCAGATCGTTATGCTCATCGGTGTCGAGCTTCTGTCCGAGCAGCGCCTTGTAGATCGGCTCATTGGGCCGCGGCCAATCGAGGCGGCGCTGCACGGCCAATCGCTTGGCCCGCTGGAGTGCGAGCTTGACCATCCCTTCGGCACTGCGGACGACTTTGTGAAAGTAGACGTTGCGGTACATGTTGAACCGCGCCTGCAAATACGTCTCGACCGCGCTGATCCCCTTGGGCAGCACCGCGAGGCGATCGGTCGTCTCGTCGATCGTTAGCGCGTGCAGTACCCATTCGAGGTCGTATGAGCCGTAGTGCGCCCCCGTCATGAGATTGTCGCGCAGCAGGTAATCGAATCGATCGGCATCGAGCTGGCTGGTGATGATGTCGCAAAGAAAGGTGCGCTTCGGCCGGCATTGCAGGAACGCGACGATCTGCCCAGGCAGCGCGCGATCGTGCTCCGCGAGAATTTGATGCACGCCGCTATCGGGATCGAGGATCACCCGATGCGTCACTTCTTCGTGATGCACGCCGCTCACGCGCTCAAAGACATGACTGAACGGCCCGTGCCCCAGGTCATGCAGCAGCGCGGCCACGACGCAAACCATCCGCCCATGTTCATCGATCGAAAACGAGCGCGCGAGCTGATCGAGAATTTTCCGCGCGGTCTCCATCACCCCGAGGCTGTGGCTGTAGCGGGAATGATCGGCGCCGGGATAAGCCAGGGAAGCCAGGCCGAGTTGGCGGATTCGCCGCAGCCGCTGAAGCTCCGGCGCCGCCAGCAGGCGAAACAGCAGCGCATCCAGCGGCCGATCCATCTGGAACGCAATCACGTCGTGCACGCTGTCGCGGATGATGTTTTCTGCCATGATCTTGGGAACGACCGACCGATGTATAGTAAGGACGCGTGTCTAACCTGTCAGGTGCATGATGATTCGCTGGATGATGTTGGCGACGCTGCTCACGGGCGTCGCATTCGCCGCCGACAAGAAGGACGAGAAAGGCACCGTCCACATCAAGGACCTGAAATACGATCCGAAGGAGATGCACGTCAAAGTCGGCGAGACGGTGACGTGGATCAACGACGACGACAAAGACCACGCCATCGAATCGGATGATGGATCGTTCAAGAACTCCGAGAACCTCAGCCACGGCGAAAAATACAAGCTCGCGTTCAAGAAAAAGGGACGCTACGAGTACCACTGCAAGTATCATCCCCGCGAAAAAGGCGTGATTATCGTCGAATAACGGGCCAATTTGACCTGCCGGCGCTTTTTCGTAAGATTGAAACTGATGGACAAGACCATCGCGATTGGCCGAAGCATTATTAGCCCGGGAAAACGCGGGTAGGGCCATCGTTTAGTGATTCCGAAAGAGCCCTGCCCTGCCCGGCGGGGCTTTTTTTGTTTGTGCGTTTGCTCCAGATTGAGGACGTCATGACTTCACGCCGCATCGAGATCTACGACACCACGCTGCGCGACGGTACGCAGGGGGAGGGATTCAATCTGTCGCTTCAGGACAAGCTGCTGATCGCGCAGAAGCTCGATGAGCTGGGCGTGGACTACATCGAAGGCGGATTTCCGCTGTCAAATCCGAAGGATGCCGCCTTCTTCCGCGACGTACGCGAGCTGAAGCTCAAGCACGCGAAAATCGCCGCCTTCGGCATGACCCGCCGCCGCGGCATGAAGGCGCAGGACGATCCCGGCATGAAGGCGCTGCTCGAAGCACAGACGCCGGTCGTCACCTTCGTCGGCAAGACCAGCGAGTACCAGGTCAAGAACGTCATGTCGGTCTCGCTGGAAGAGAACCTGGCGATGATCGGCGATTCGGTCCGCCTGATGCGAGACGCCGGCCGGCAGGTCGTCTACGACGCCGAGCATTTCTTCGACGGCTTCAAGCTCAACGCCGAGTACGCGATCAAAACGCTGCTGGCAGCGCAGGAAGCTGGGGCGTCGGTGCTGTGTCTGTGCGATACCAACGGCGGCTCATTGCCGGAGTTCGTGGAGGAAGTCGTCGAGCGCGTGAAACGCGAAACCAGCGCGATGGTCGGAATCCATACGCACAACGACGCGGGCTTAGCCGTCGCCAACGCGCTCTCGGCGGTGCGCGCCGGCGCCGATCACGCGCAGGGCACGATCAACGGCGTCGGCGAGCGCTGCGGCAACATGGATCTCACCACCCTCATCGCCAATCTACAGCTCAAGTACAAGCTCGACTGCCTGCGACCGGGCACGCTAAAGCATCTCACAGAAGTCAGCCGCTACGTCTACGAGACCGCCAACTACAATCTCGTCCCCGGCCAGCCGTACGTCGGCACGAGCGCGTTCGCGCACAAGGGCGGGATGCACGTCCACGCGGTGCAGAAGGACGCGACGACTTACGAGCACACGTCGCCCGAATCGGTCGGCAACACGCGCAAGGTGCTCGTCAGCGAGCTGTCCGGCGCATCCAACATCGCCGCCAAGGCCGGCAAGAAGTTCGATATCGAGAACGACAAGGCCCTGCTCCGCCGCGTGCTGGAGAAGGTGCAGACTTTGGAAAACGCCGGCTATCAGTTCGAAGCGGCGGAGGCCAGCTTTGATCTGCTGCTCCGCCGGGAGCTGGGCAAGTACCACGATTTCTTCCAGCTCGATCACTACCGGGTGATCACGCTGAAGATGGCCGGCACGTCCGCGATCGCCGAGGCGACGGTCAAGCTGCACGTCGGCGACACGGTGGAGCATCGCGTCGCCGAGGGGGACGGCCCGGTCAACGCTCTCGACGGGGCTTTGCGCTACGCGCTGGTCCCCCACTTCCCCGCGATCAAGCAGGTGCACCTGACCGATTACAAAGTGCGCGTGATCAATTCCAAGGACGAAACCGCCGCCAGCGTGCGCGTCGTCATCGAATGCAAGCGCGACCGCGGCGACGGGACGAAAGAAATCTTCGGCACCATCGGCGTCAATACCAATATCATCGACGCTTCCTGGCAGGCGCTGGTGGATGCATATGAGTACCACCTGCTCCAGGTCGAGGAAGCGGCGGCGACACGCGGTTGATATACTTCCGTAGGAGTCAAAGCGATGACCATCACCATCAAAGGCGTCTATCGAAATGGGAAGATCGAGTTGACAGAGAAGCCCCCGGTGCCGGAGGGGACTGAGGCGGTCGTCACGATGCAGTCGCAGGAGGCGCAGCGACGACCTGGACAGATGTACTTCGGAATGTTCGCCAAACCTGGTGCACGCGACGCGACCTGGGAGGATTTTCAGGAGGCGAGGAAAATGTGGGAACCGAAGGATCTCGGATGACGGACATTTACGTCGTCGATACCCACACCCTGAGTTGGTATCTCGCTGGCAACGAAAAGCTTGGCGCCGTGGCCAAGAAGGCGCTCCACGACAGCGCTGTTCGCATCGTGGTTCCGACGCTGGTACTTGGCGAACTGGTTTCGATGATCGAAAGGGGCAAGACGGCCATCGGCCCGGCAGACGGAGTGGTCGATGCGATTGTTGGAGACCCGCGTGTGACGCTCGACAACCTCGACCTCGAAATCGTCCGAATTGCAGCATCATTGGGCGGCGAATTGGAGCTACACGACCGGCTGATCGTTGCGTCCACAGTACGGATAGCGCGAGGCGGACAGTCGGTAGCGTTGCTGACGGTGGATGATCGAATCACGAAATCCGGATTGGTGCCGGTGGTGTGGTGACGGCGTATTCGCAAGCCCACGGGGCGCAATGGAACGTTCGCCGGAACTGAATTACGCCGTCGCCGAACCGACCCTCTGGCAGCGCCACGGGATGCGGTGGCTGTTGATCAACGCCACAATCCTGCTCGCGGGCGTTGTGGTGCTGATTGCCAATCGGCGCAGCGTGATGAGCTTCGTGGACGGAAAACGCCGCCTCTACGACAGCCGCCGGCGGTATCAGGAGACGGCGGCGGAGACAGTTGCGCCGGATCATGTCGCGTTCGATGCGCCTATCGAACGGCCGCTGAGCGAGGCGACGGTCGATCCGCCGGGGCGCTGGGAATTGCTGTGGAGCAAGCACAAATTCACTTCCGCTGGCACGCGCGAGCCGGTGATTTTTCAGCATGAGATGACGACCACATCCGGCCTGCGCGTTCTCGTCGCGCTGCAGCTCGATCTTTCGTCGAATCAGCGACAACTGATCGCGACCATGCTCGAACCTGGAACCACGTCGCGCCAGCCGATGCATTACGGCCCGTTCGTCGCCTTCATCGACGACGGCGTGTTCATCAAGCCCTTCAAGCTCTTCGCCGGACAGGTCGATCCGAACGACGATCGACATTTCACCATTCGATATGAGAACAGCCGCGAGAGCGGCGTGCTCGATGGGCGGATGGTCGATGAGCCGAGCGCGACCGCGTATCGCGCGTTCGGAACCATCCGCATGACGCGAATTCCGGACCCGGCATCCTCCCCGACGAGACGGACCTACAATCCATAAACTCCCGCCATTGCAGTGGCGGGCTTTTTCTGCTCAAAAATTGACTGGATTGCAATCACTTTATGGTGTAAAGTAACCGCATGGACCCGCTCGCGGACATCCCATCCGAGAAATTCCCCCGCCACATCGCCGTCATCATGGATGGCAACGGCCGATGGGCGATCAAGCGCGGGCTGCCGCGCGTCAAGGGGCATCAGCAAGGCGCCAACACCGTCCGCGACATCGTCACCGAGTGCGCCCGCCTGCGCAAGCATCACGGCGGGCCGGATTTTCTCACGCTCTACTCCTTCAGCCTGGAAAACTGGAAGCGCCCCGTCGATGAAGTCTCTTTTCTGATGGAGATGTACATCGAATATCTCCGCAAGGAGCGGGCGACGATGATGGAGAACAACATCCGCTTCCGCCAGATCGGCCGGCTCGATCATCTGCCCGAGCCGGTGCTCGATGAGATGCAGCGCACGCTGGAAGAGACGAAGGAAAACGACGGGCTGACGCTGGTTCTCGCGCTCAACTACGGCAGCCGCGCCGAGATCTCCGACGCCGTCCGCGAGATCGCCCGCAAGGTGCAGGACAAAGAGCTTCGCCCGGAAGAGATCGACGAGCAGACGATTTCCGATCATCTCTACACCGCCGGCTGGCCTGACCCCGACCTGCTCGTCCGCACCGCGGGTGAGATGCGCGTGAGCAACTACCTCCTCTGGCAGATCAGCTACGCAGAGCTGGTGGTGAGCGATGTGCTCTGGCCGGATTTTTCCAGGGATGATCTGCATAGCGCGATCCGGGCGTTCGCGGGGCGGAACCGACGGTTTGGCGCGTTGGATCACACCAATACCCATCGCTGAAAATCGGTCCGAATTGCCATTGACAGTACGGATAATGTTCGGTATCTAGGTGTTGCGTTGGTCCGACGGATTCAGCCCGGCGCATGGGCCGGGCTATGTGATGGGGGAACGCACCGCAACCGGCTCGGGTATGAGCTGGGAATTCGACCCAACTTCGACACCGTTTCAGCGCGTGATATCAGCGCAACGTGGCGCAACAGGGCGCCACTCACAAAAAAATATCGAAAACGACGACCTTCGCTATTTCTTTCGTCATCACGACTTAACGCGAACCGCGGCAATGGCGCTCGCCCGGTTGTTGCGCACGCTCGCCGGCACCGACTCTCTTGCCATCCCACCCCCATTCGTGCAAAGTCCCCCCACCCGATGGAAGTCGCCCTCCGCAATCGCCTGACGTTCGGCCCGATGATGCTCGCCGGCCTGTTCGGTCTGCTCTGGTTTGACGATGCCGCCCAGCGGTGGACGCGTGATTGGATGCAGACGCGTTACGCCGGACAAAATTTTCGCGGCGGCGTCGGCGGGATCGGACTGGTCATCCTGCTGTCGCTCATTCTCCCGATCGCCACGCAGGAGATCGCCATCCTCTTCACCGCCGAGCGAATCCGGCCGTATCGCATGATCGCCGTCATCGGCTCATGGCTGCTGATCGCGCACGCGTTCCTGACGCAGTTTCCGCCGTTCCAAAAAATCGCCGCCTCCACCTTCGCCTTCATCGTCGTCTTCATCATGCTCGCGGCCGCGCTGCGACGCGCGATGCTCAAGGAGACGCAGGAAGCGATTTTGAAAATGGCGGGCACGGTGCTGGCGGCCCTCTACCTCGGCGGGCTCGGATGGTTTCTCATGGCCATCCGCGTCAAGCACTCGCAGGGCCCGCAGGAGTTTCATGGCACCACCTGGACGATCCTGACGATCCTGCTGATGGTGAAATTCACGGACATCGGCGCCTACTTCGGCGGCCGCGCGCTGGGAAAACACAAGCTCATCCCCTGGCTCAGCCCCGGCAAAACGTGGGAAGGCCTCGCTTGCGGCTTGGCGACCGCAGGAATGGTCGGCGCCATCTGCGCCAACTGGATCCCACGCTTCCCCTGGTGGAAGGGATTCATTTTCGGCGTGATCATCGGCGGGATCGGTCAGCTCGGCGACCTGCTCGAGAGCCTCATGAAACGCGACGCCGAGGTCAAAGATTCCGGCCGACTGGTTCCCGGCTTCGGCGGAATCCTCGACATCATCGACAGCCCGCTCCTCGCCGCACCATTCGCGTACCTACTATTCAGCTTGTGCTGACGATGGACCTGGATCTGGAAAAAATCCTCGGCTGGCTGATCCCCGATCGCGGTGATTGTCGCGTCGCCGCCCAGCAGCTTCGCCTGGACAATCCCAATCACACGCCCGAGCAGCAGGCGCTGGCGGCGGTGAAGGATTCGCGCAAGTGGGCGGCGTCGATCGGCGCCGCCACCGGCATCGCATCGAGCCCGCTGACGATGCTCCCCGCCGCTGTCGCTGATGCCGCCGGGATGCTCAAGCTCGAAGGCAAGCTCGCCGGCACCATCGCCGCCTTGCTCGATCCGACATCGCTGGATGATGAGGACATTTTCCGCCGCGACATCATCCGCGCCGTCTTCCCCGGCGCGGTCAGCCAGGCGTTGCGGAAAGTGGGCGTCCGCGCGGGCGAAGAAGTCACCAAATCGATGGTTCGCAAGCTCGTCGGACGCGAGGCCGGTAAGGAGATCGGCGAACGCGCGGTGAAATTCCTCGGCATCCGCTTATCCGAGAAAGCGATCGCCACCAAGACCGTCCCGATCGTCGGCGCGGGAATCGGCGCCGCCTGGAACTGGATCGAAATTCAGGCCGTCGGACAAAGAACCATCGACTATCACCTGAACCGCGAGCCTACCGGCTCGCGCGTCCTCAAGAAGATCAAACGCGTCATCGCCAAATCAAAATTGAGCAAATAAAAAAATGCATCCCGTTCTCTTCTACATCCCGATCATCCATCTCCCGATTTACAGCTACGGCGTCATGCTGGTACTGGGCTTCTTAGTCTCTCTCGAGCTCGCCAAAGCGATGGCGCGAAGAGTCGGCATCGATCCCGAGCTCTTCGTCAACGCCGGCATGATCGCGCTCATCGCCGGCGTCGTCGGCGCGCGCCTCTCGCACGTGCTGGAAAATTTCCATCAGTACACCGACGCCTCGCGCAGCGCGTGGGAAAATTTCGTCGATGCCGTCAACATCCGCAGCGGCGGACTGACCTTCTATGGCGGGTTGATCCTAGCCTTCCCCGCCTGCATCTGGTACGGCATCAAGCAGCGCGTGCCGATCAAGCTCGGCATGGACATCGTCGCCCCCTGCGTGATGGTCGGCCTCGCGTTTGGGCGGATCGGCTGCCTGCTTAACGGTTGCTGCTACGGCGCGGAGTGTGATGCGAATTTCCCCGGCGCGGTCACCTATCCCTACTACAGCAACGCCTACATCGATCAGTACTACTCAGGCAAGATCAACACGGCCGATGAGCTGACGCGCCCCACCGCCCGCCCCGGCGGCCGGCCGGTGCTGCTCGATCCCAAGAGCGAAATCTTCAAAGCCGAGCCGGAGCTGAATGAGATCGCGGCGAAGGAGCATTCGCTCCCGGTTCACAACGCCCAGATCTACAGCACGATCACATGTTTGCTCATCGCCGCCGTCTGCGTCCTGTTCTTCACCACCCGTCCGCCTGCAGGTCGCGTCATGGCGCTGATGCTGATGCTCGAAGGCGTGACGCGCTACATCCTCGAGCTGCTCCGCGCCGAGCCGCCGGTCATCCACATCGGCGGTTACGGCTGGAGCCTGAGCATGGTGCTCGGCGTGTTGCTGGCGCTGGCGGGCGTGATCATGTGGGTCGCGTTTCGCAATGGCGCTGAAACTTCGAAAGCCGAGCAGTCGTCAGACTTGTTGCCGCAGACTGCGGGGCTATAATGCTCACGCAAGAAAAAACGGGCGTTTAGCTCAGTTGGCTAGAGTGCCAGCATGACACGCTGGAGGTCACAGGTTCGAGCCCTGTAACGCCCATTAACCTGAGACAAATCAGATCGCGCCATTGCGACGGCGCACGCGCTGGCGGCTTGAGCAGGCGAGCGCCGCACTCATCGCTAAAGTGCGAGCGACGCCAGCTCAGGAACCGCCATCGACACGCGGGCGGCGCCGAAGCCGGAGCCACGACCGATCACGCTCCCCCACCGACCGGCTATCCGTCCCTTCAGCACGATCCAGCAACCACGCAGTCCGCCGGGTCCGACTCGCCATCAGATCGACTGTCGATGCGTAGCTGGCAAATGTCGATATAGATTTCAGTGTCAGAGCAACTGGACGAGCTTACCTGCGCGGATGGCGGCGCTGCAGAGCGGCGACATGCGTTGGTGCTGGCGGCGATCGTGGTGCTGACAGCGGCTGCGTATCTGCCGTTATTCTCAAACGCGTTTGTCTGGCGCGATCGCGAAATGGTGATCGCAAACCCGGCCCTGCGCTCGACGCGGGCACTGGCGTGGACTTGGACTCATCCGCTGTCGAAGCCTCCATACCGCCCGGTGGCGATGACGTTCCTTTGGCCCCAGTACCAACTGTGGCGCAATTGGAATCCTGCCGGATACCACTTCGTCAGTCTTGCACTGCACCTGGTGAACACGGTGCTGCTGTGGTTGCTCCTTCGGCGGCTTGGCGTCGGCGCAGCATCCGTGGCCGTTGGCTTATTCGCAGTCCATCCGACCGCGGTGCAAAGCGTCACGTGCATTGCTGAGCAGCCAATCCTGCTTGCAACGCTTCTGTCGCTGGCATCGTTGCTCGTGTTGCTGCGGCCGACACGGGGCGATCTGCTCGCGCGACCGGCTTGGATTCACCTGAGCGTGTCCAGCGTGCTGTACGTGGCGGCGCTGCTGGCGGACGCGCACACCGCGGCGGGGATGCCGGTGGCATTGCTGCTCGTGTTGTGGTGGAAGCAAGAGGTGCGGTCGCGGCAGATACAAAAGTGGATCAAAACCGCGATCGTACTGGCGGCGGTGATGTGCGCGACCTATGTGTGGAATCAGCCAACGAGTGATCTGCCGCTGACGACGCCCCTCTGGAAGTGGATCGCATCTCTTCCGCTGATGTTGGTCATCCACCTGCGAAATCTGCTGATACCTTTTCCGCTCGTCATTGCGACTGAGGTGCGCTCGACCTTGTGGCAATGGCTTGGGGTGGCCGGGTTGGCTGTGAGCGCGGTCGCGCTGTGGCGATTGCGCGGCCGGGTGAGAAGAGGCGCGAAGGCAGCGGGCGCAATCTTCCTGGCGATGCTGATTCCCGCGATGGTGCTTGATGAAGGTCGAAGCGTCGTAGATTCCCAGCAGTATTTCGCGCGGGCGTCGCTGCTGGTGCTATGCGCGGTCGTGGCGGAGCGCGTTATCCCCGATGCCGATGATCGAACGCTCTTCCGCGCCAGCCGCCGCGCCGTCGCGATAATGACAAGTCTCGTTCTCGCGGTCATGACTTGGCGATATGCCGCAAACTATCACGATGACCTGACCGCCTGGCGGTATGCGCTGTATCGTGATCCGGTTTCGCGGCTCGCGCATCGCGAACTAGGTGAGGCGATGCTCGCGAATGACCAGACGAGCGGCGCCATTGCCGAATTTCAGGCACTACTCGTGCTTGCTCCGAACGATATCGCGTCTCGATTATTGCTCAGTGATGCGCTGGCACAGCAAGACAGCGCGGAGAGCCTCGTGCAGCTTCAAAGGGCGGCGGAACTCCGGGCCAATGATCCGGCGATCGTCAGGCGACTTGCTGCGGCCGCGAACCGCCGCAACGATATTCCGGCTGCCATTGAGCTCTACCAGAAAACGCTGGCCATCGACCCGCGCGACGCCGTCGCTCACAACAATCTCGCCACCATCCTCGCGCGCCAAGGACTGGCGGAGCAGGCGGTCGCGCATTACACGCGGGCGATTGAAATCGATCCGCAGTCCACGGACGCCCGAATCAACGTGGCCCGTTTGTTCATCGCGATGGGTAAGCTCGACGAGGCGGCCGACCATCTCCGGCGCGCCGTGAGCATGGACCCGAATAACTTCGACGCGTACCTGACCAGCGGCGATGTGCTGATGCGACTGAATGACTTTCATAACGCCGAGCGAATGTTTCGAGCAGCGCTGCGCGTGCGGCGCGACTCGCCGGCGGCCTTTAATGCTCTGGGGGTGGCGTTGGCGGCGCAGGGGCAGCAGGCGGAAGCGATTTACAGCTTTGGGCGCGCCATCGATCTCGATGCGTCTTACGAGCCCGCGAAGCAGAATCTCGCCGCCGCCAAAGCGCAATCCGCCGCGCGCCCGCGGTAAATTCGCCCCCTTCCAAAAAGCTTGCCCATCTTCCTTCGCGCATCGCCCGCAGTTCGACCAAAGGCTGCTTTTTGCCTTGAGGCTGAGGCGGCAAAAACGGACATTACTCCATGCCTTCCGAGACGTTATCGGACTTGGGCGACGAGGTGATGATCGTGACGAAACAAATGGGGCGAAACGTCCGCCACCGCGCGATTGCGCTGGCGGCGGTGCTGGCAGGCATGATCAGCGCGGGACCGCTCGCGCGGGCCGCGACTAAGACGTGGGATCTCGACGCCGCCGGTCATAACAATGGCGTGATCAACGATGGAGCGGGCACGTGGAACACCACCACCGCCAACTGGACGACCAACGGCGGGACGACCAACACGACCTGGTCTAACAGCGGCAGCGGCGTCGATGATGCGATCTTCGGTGGCGGGGTCGATCCTGCCGGCACCATCACCCTGAGCGCCAATCAGACCCCCCTCTCAATCACCTTTAACAACGTCCCATCCGGTAACTTCAACCTCACCGGCAACACGATCAACTTCTCGGCCGCAACCACCAGCATCACCCAGGCCTCCAGCAGCGCCGCGACGATTGCCTCCGCCGTCCACGGCGCCGATACGACCTTGACACTGGGCGGAATCGGCGGCGGAATCCTGACCATCAGCGGATTAATCGACGAGCAAAACAGTTCCCATCCGCTGGCGATCAACAAGACCGGAAGCAGCAATTTCACGCTGACCAACCCGTCCAGCAGCTACACGGGCGTCACCAACGTGACCGGCGGAACACTGACGGTGAACGGCACGCTCTCCGGCAATGCCGCCTTCAACGTCAACACGACCGGCAAGCTCGCCGGCACCGGAACCGTCGCCAAGACCGTCACGATCAACAACGGCGGCACGCTTTCGCCCGGCGGAGATAGCACCAACTCCAACGTCGGCGCCATCGCCACCAACGCCCACACCTGGGGCACCAGCGCCAACTACGTCTGGGAGATCAAGAACACCGCCAACAGCCCCGGCGTGAACTACGACACGCTCAACGTCACCGGCGCGCTGACCATCAGCTCAACCGCCGGCAGCCCGATGACGATCAAAGTCGTCTCTCACGGCGCCGTGACCGGCTGGAACCCGGCGACGACATGGAACTGGACGATCGCGTCGGCAAGCAGCATCACCGGATTTGTCGCCAACAAGTTCCTGATCGACGTGAGCGACTTCATCGATGATAATCCCACGGCCGATCCGGGGTCGTTCACGGTGAATCAATCGGGCAACACGATTCGCGTCAGCTACGTGCCCGAGCCGGGCGGGTTGACGATTCTGTCCCTTGCGGGCGTGGCCGTGCTTCGCCGTCATCGTCGCGGGCGCTAAACTCACTGCAAATCGAAATCGAGAACGATGGGATGCTCCGCCGTGCGCGGCAGGCGAAGGATTCGCCCCAGCGTTTGCGCGGCCAGTTGGCGCAGCACTCGAAGAAGGAACAGCGGGCTATCGAGGTTTCGTCGCCACATTCGTCGCGGCTCGCTCGCGAGGCGATATGCCCATTCGATGCCGCATTTGCGAATCCATTTGGGCGCCCACTGGACGTTTCCGCTGTGGAAGTCGAAGGCCGCTCCGACGCCGATCATCGCCGTCGCATCGATCCATCCGATGTGCTCGTGCATCCACTTTTCCTGCTTGGGCGCGCCCAGGCCGATCCAGACGATGTCCGCCTTCGCCGCGTTGATGCGGTCAACCATCTCGTATTTCTCAGGCTCGGAAAGTGATTTAAAGGGCGGCGAGCAGGCGCCGGCGACTTGGAGTCCCGGGTAGAGCGCGGCGAGGCGGCGGGCGAGCTCGTCGGCAACGCCGGCTTGTCCGCCGTAAAAATAATGCCGGTAACCGAGCGCGCGGCCGCGATCGCAGATCTCCAGCATGAGGGCGGGGCCGGTGACGCGATGCTGCCGGCCGAACCCGAGCAGTTCCGCCGCCAGGATCACGCCGACGCCGTCGGGGAGAGTCAGCCCCGCGGCGCGCGTCGCGCGGCGCATGCGATCATCGCGCCGGCAGAGCATGACGCTGTGAGGATTGGTCAGAACGATGTAATCCTGTCGGCCGCGGCGACGCCATTGCTCGATCCTGTCGATCACCTGCGTCATCAATACGAAGTCGAAGGTGACGCCGCCGACATTGGCCTGCGATGGGGGGTTAGAGTACACGCGACCCCCCCGCCGTCTGACGGCTGATGACCGCCCGGCAGACGTTCGTTAACCGACTGTAGTACATCTGCGGCGAATACTCGCGCCGTGCCCAGGTCCGTCCTGCTCGCCCAAGCTCGGTGCATTTATCCGGCCGCTCCCAGAGCCACTCGACTTTTTCCGCCAGGTCGGCGGCGTTGCCGGACTCGAAGAGCAGGCCGGTGACGTTTTCCTGCACGAACTCCGGAAACACCCCGATGCGTGAGACGATGACGGCTTTGCCGCGCTGCATCGCCTCGCCCACGCTCATGCCGAAGGTTTCGTAGCATTCGCTCGTGCTGAGGATAAAGCGGGCATCGCGATAGAAGGCGTCGAGATCGGCGCCGTTGATGAACCCGGCTAATTCCACGTTCGGCGGCAGCGGATTGGGCAGATCGAACCCGGGCGCGATTCGGCCGGCAAGGCGGAAGCGGATCTGCGGACATCGCCGCGCCGCCTCGAGCAGCACATGAACGCCCTTTTCGCGGCTGATCCGCCCGACATAGCCGACATAGTCGCCGGTGCTGTCCGATTCATCGCCGGCAAACTCCGGCACGACGTTTGGAATCAGATGCAGTTTACTCCGGTCGTACCCCGCCTCGATCATGCGATCGCGAAGAAAGCGCGACGCGCAGACGTAGGCGCTGACGTTCTTGCGATAGAACCCGGCGACGCGCGCCACAGTGCTCCGCATCGCGTAGCCCGCGCTCTTGAAAACGCTCCCTTCGCAGTTGCTCACGACGCAGTTGTATTCGCGGCCGCCGAGGCATTTGTCGCACGGCTTGCCGCGGCTCATGTGCAACCCGCTCGGACACATCAGGCGGTAATTCGCCACCAGCATGACGACCGGCACGCCCATCCGCCGGCAGATCGGCAGCACCGCCGGCGAGATCAGCGGGAAGAGGTTTTTGACCAGGATGACGTCAGGGCGAAAGTCGCGAATCAGGTGCGTTATCGCCTGGCGCGAGTCGGAGCTGTAGATGCCGGAGCAGAACGCGCGGAGTTTTCCCAGTCGCATCGTCGGGATCGCCGCGCTGGTGCGCGTGAACAGGCGAACTTCGTGACCGTTGCACTCGAGCAGATGGACGATGTGGTCGAACTGAATCTCCTCGCCGCTGGGAGCGCCGTAGTGGTTGTGAACCATCAGGAATTTCACGACGTCACCGTCAGTTCCGCGAGCGGCAAAGACGCCCGATTCACCCGCAATTGCCGACCGAGCACTCGCTCATAGATCTGGAGCATCTGCACAGCGCGATCTTCGCTCGTGCTCTCGCGCGCGCGGCGATGTGCGCCTGATGCCAGTTGGTTATAGAATTGCTCGTCGCGATGCATTCGCAACATCGCATCGGCGAATCGAGCAGCGCTGGCTCGCGCTGAGCGCAGCGGCACAAGAATGCCGCACGTCTCATCAACCACATCGACGAATCCGCATGAGGCGTGGCAGATCACCGGCAAACCCAGCGACAGGGCCTCGTGCAAGACGCTGCTGGTGGCGTCGATGAGGCTGGGCATGGCCAGCACATCACATCGGTTCATGACGGCTAGTGCGCCGGGGCGAGGAAGGCGTCCGTGCCAGGTGCATCTGCCTGTAACGCCCAGGCGCGAAGCGAGTGCTTTCCACCGACCGGCCTCCGGCCCATCGCCGAGAATATCAACGCGAATGTCCGCATCACCTGGCAATTGAGCGAGTGCGCGCAGCAGGATCGGCAAGGCTTTGCGCGGGACGTGCACGCCGCTCCAGACGATTCGCAGCGGAGCGCCATTCCGGCGCCTGCGCGCGGGCGCATCGACTGGCTCAGTCCCGTGCTCAGCAATCGTAATTGCGCGCACATTTTGAAATCGCTCGAACGCTCGCGCATCGAGCGAGGAACTGGTCACGACCGCCGCTGCCGCCCGCGCTGCCGCGTTGACCCTCGGATGAAAGCGAGCTTGCATCGCGTTGCCGATATTTCGCACGCCGTGCTGTAGGCAGCCGCGCAAGCCTAGCATCGGAAAATATCGCCACGGCATCTGCACGTGTCCGCCGACAGGTCCCCAGATGAAGGGCAGCGGAAGCTTCCAGAGGTATCCCGGCTCGCGGTATCCACCCATGGTGACGTGATGTGTCACGTCGAAACGCTGCTGCTCGATTAATTGCGCCGCGAGCGCGAAGGCGCGCTTCTCCCATTCGCGCAGGCATCGATAGAAATGAAGCGAGCCGCGGTCGTCGAGGCGATTGCCGTCTGCGTTGACGCATGGCCAGTCGATGTAGCGAAAGTCCACGGCGCCGTAGACGGGATCGAGCGCTTGGCGTCGTTCGATCGCGGCGCGATTCTCGATTCGCTCGGTGATGATCGTCAGATCACAATGCCGCGCCATTGCGGAAACGAAGAAGTGACCGACGCCCGGCTCGCTTCCCTTCTCGGGGTTGCACGAAAACGCCGACATAAGCACGCGCGGACGGCGATTCATCGCCTCCTCCCGCGAGTGTCATGCACAGCGAGCTCGCACGCCCGATAGACGGCGGCCGCGGCGTGCGCGGGCGTATAATCCGCCACGATCCGCCGCGACGCGGCACCCATCGCCGACAGCGTCGATTGATCCGCGACGCACCTGGACATCAATCGTGCCAGCTCGTCCGCATCGTTCGGATCAAACACCCAACCATTTAGGCCGGGCTGCACCAGTTCCGGCCAACAGCCGTTGAAGCGAGAGCAGAGGATCGGCTTGCCGCACGCCATCGCTTCGGGCACAACCAGGCTCCAATTGTCCTCGAGGGTCGGCATGACAAGGACGTCGGCGGCGGCATAGTGAAGAGCGATCTGCTCGTATGCCACGTTGCCCGCGAAGATGATGTGAGCCAGGCCGCGATGAGCGATGATTTGTTCGAGCACCGCCCGCTCAGGCCCATCGCCGACGAGCACGAGGCTGCCGACACCGCCACTCACTTGATATCGCTCCCAGGTGGCGAGCAATTCGCGCAGACCCTTCAGGCGAATCAGCCGGCCTATGAACAGGAAAATCGGTCCGCGAGCTCCCCAACGATGACGCTGGGCAGCAATTTGCCCGGGCGTAAGAGCATCGCATTGCGCCGTTAGTGCCTCGGTATCCGCGGCCATCGCGCCGGTGACGATGCGATAGCGCGGGACGCCGAGCGTGTCAACGCAATACTGCTTCGAAAGCACGCCATTGCAGCAGAGCGCGCTCGCCTGAGCCGCGACCCAGCGGCGGTAGCGCGTGCGCAGCCGCGGCGCGTTGCGCTCGGTGTGCGGCGTCTTCTCGTATGCGATGACGATCGGTGTGCCGCGGCGCCTGCTGACCCAGAGTGCCGCCGGCGTCCACTGGAAAAAGCCTTCGGAGATGATGACATCCGCGTCGCATGCCGCGATCGCGCGCGCCAGTCCCTTCTGATACGGAACGTTCAGACCGACATTGGCGAAGTTCTCTTCGCGCGCTCCCACGCGCAACCGGCTCTCGCCCTTCAGTGCGATGGCCCGCTTGCCGAGGTGCCGTTCGAGCGCGTCGCGCACGGCCGGCGACGTTCGCGCGGCTGAAAACACGACGTGAAGCTGCTCATCCAGCAGACGGTCCAGCGCCGCGTAGACGGGCACGCGATAGTGGCTGAAGCACGGGTTGACCCACACAACGCGCACGTCAGCTGCTCCCTTCCGGCCAGCGACCGATCGCCAGCAGGGCGAAAAACATCGCGTGCGCGAGCCAGGGCATGGTGAGTGGAGCGGTCACGGATTCGACGCTGATCGTGTTGAGGAAGAGCGTCGCCGCGGCCCCCATCAGCACGATGCGCGGCCAATGAATCGGTATCTTGAGCGCCGCTCGAGCCATGTCCGCCCACATCGCCGCCCACAATGCGACACCGACGATGCCGAGGTTGACGATCGCGCTCATGAAAGCGTTGTGCATATGCATCATGCGGAAGCCGCCGATGTTGAAGAGCCGCGCTTGCACTTCGCCCTCGCCGAAGCCAAAGCCGAGGATCGGAGCCTGACTGACGCGCTCCTCGAGCACCCATTGCCAGATGGGCAAACGCCCGGTGCCGGTGCGCACCGCGGTTTCATTCTTCCCGAAGAAGACCATGCTGGAGATGGTGTCGGGAAAGAGCAACGGCGTGACGATCATGGCGCAGAGCAGGAACAGCCCCGCCCCGCTGGCGCGTCCGCGCATCATCAGCAGCGTCACGATCAATCCGCCTATACAGGCGAAGACGGCGCCCGTGGAAGTCGAAAGCAGCATCGCGGCGCACAGGCCCAGGTGAACCATCCGCCATTGCTTTCCGCGAACCAGTACCCCTGCAAAGACAATGACACTGATGGTCCCGGCGACGTCAGAGGTGTGCAGGGCATCGATCGAGACGCTCAATCTCAGCATCGCGAGCTGCCAGAACATCACCACGCCCGCGGCGAAGAGGAGCTGGAACTTGAGCATCGCCTGGACGTCGTTGAACGACGCCATCGCATCGACGACCAGCACCAGGAAGATTGCGATTTGCAAACCGCGGTAGACCGTCAGCGACGGCATGGACGCCCAGCTCGCGCTGAGAATGGCGAGGATGGCGTACGCGAGCAGCCAGCGCAACGGCGTCGCGAGAATGAGGCGTTCGAAGGCTTTGAGCGCGGCGAGAAGTCGATGCAGCACCCAGATCCCGCATACGCCGGTCAAGGCGATTTGCAGAACCGCCGAGCCGTCGATGCCTGCAACATCGCCTTCATCCCGTTTGCGGTGCACGACGAGGAGGAAAATCGGATAGAGCAGCACGAGCCATTGCGAAAGCGTGAGCCCGCGCACCATTTCTAGAATGGTAAGATCGTGGGCGGGCAAATCCGCGACGGAGTTGCGTCGGACCGGAGGAAGCGGCCTGGGGCGCGCCGCGCGCGGAAGGATGGCGGGCGTCAGCGTGCTCACAGCTTTCGCTCCGCGATGGCGTACTGAATCCGCGTGCGCAGCCGCACCGCGGTGCACAACGCCGACCACAACAACGGTCCGCCTGCTAGTCCGAGGCGCCACAGCCGGCCGAATTTCCCTTCCAGATACGGCGCGTGCGACGTCGCCGTCCGGCGGGCGTCGCGATCATTGCCGGCGAATACTTTGGCGAAGACGTATCCGCCTGCGACTCTGCCGCGGACCTTAGCAAATCCACCGCGATCCTGCGCCGCCAGACGCGGGACGATTCGCTGCTCCCAGCATTCGATACTGGCGCACCGGCTGTAGCGGTGTAGGAATTTTTTAAACAGCCGGCCGCGCGGCACCTGCGTGCCGTCGACGTGCAACAGCACGCGCGGAATGAATCCCCATTTGCCGAACGTCGCGAGATACGCCCAGTATTCCATGTCGCCGCTGAGGGCCAGATCCGTCCGCTGTCCGCCGGCCGCGTCGATGAGCGTTCCGCGCAGCATCGCCGAGCCGGCGCAGATGTGATCGTGCTCGTGCCAGAAATCAAAGAAGCGGTCGATGATGTAGCCGTTATCGTCTGCGCTCAGCTCACGGGCCAGAAATGCCGGCTTAATGGTGCAGGTGCTCTTCAGCGCCGTGCGATGTTCATGCCCGACGCTGACGGCGACCGCCTGCGGATGGCGGCGAAGGAAATCGACCGTCGCTTCGATGAACTGCGGCTCCCAGAAATCGTCGTGGTCCACGAAGGTGACGAACTCTCCGCGGGCGACCGCGAAGCCGGCGTTCCGCGCCGCCGTCTCGCCCTGGTTGTGCTGGCGGATATAACGAACGCGATCCATGAAGCGCTGAATCACCGCCTCCGTCTCGTCGGTCGAGCCATCGTTGACGACGATGATCTGGACGTTGGAATACGTCTGCGCCAGCGCGTGCTCGATCGCGCGAGCAACGCTCTTAGCGCCGTTGAACGCCGGGATTACGACTGAGACCAGACCGTCGGTACGCGCAGACATCACGCCAACCCTCCGACGAGTTGAAGCGCAGGCGCGCGATACGGCTGCAAATCCCTCAGCCGCGCCATCTCGTTCCGATACGCGGCTGACCTTGTTTCCAGCGTGAAACGCCCCTTGTGCCACAACCGGTTGAGTTTCATCTCGATTGGCCCCGGAAGAGGGCGGTCGAAATGCTTGCTGTAAACGCGTTCGTGCTCGTCGCGATAGCGCAGCGCGTTGACGGATTTGGACTTCCTATGCTCACGAAAGCTTCCGAGAAAAGCGGGGATGTGCCGCATTTGCGTCAAGCGGCTCATTCGCACCCACAGGTCGAAATCGAGCGAGAAATGAAGCGATTCGTCGATTCCGCCGACTTGGTCAAAGAGCTCACGGCGGAAGAAGACCGTCTCCTGCGGCAGCGTGATGTTCCGCCGGAACATCCTCGGCGAATACGAAGGCATCCGGTTGATGCCGATGACGTTCCCGCGCTCGTCGATGTGCAGCCGGTCGCCGTAGACAACGCCGACATGCGAATCGCACAGGAGCGCATCAACGGCAATGCGTACAGCCGAGGGGGCGAGCAGATCGTCGCTGTTGAGCCACGCAAGGATGTTTCCGCTCGCATGCGCGAAGCCGCGGTTGATCGCGCTGCCTTGTCCGCTGTCGCGGCCGGACATCCACCAGGCGAGGTGACTCTCGTTCTGTCGAATGATGTCGACCGAGCCATCACGCGACCCGCCGTCGACGATGATGTACTCGATCTCGGAATAATCCTGGGCGAGAACCGAGTCGATCGTTTGCTGAAGGAACGCCGCCTGGTTGAAGGACGGCGTGACGATGGTGACGCGAGGAAGCCGGCTCATGCCGCCACCTCTGCCATCGTCGGCGGTTCGATCGCTGCGGGAAGCAGACGTCGGACGAATGGGAACATGCCGCTCAGCGTCGCCAGCACGACATCATTGACGAACTGCCGCGCCAGCAGCATGAGCAAACCGAAATACGCCGTCACACCGATCGCACCCGAGATCGCCAGCCGCACCAGTGGATGCCAGTACGGCCCGATCGGCGGCGGCAGCAGGTAAACGATCAGCGCCATTGCGATCGACGCGAACAACGGAGCGCGCAGTGCGAGCAATACTGACTTCAGCGGCAGCTTGATGGTCGCGTACGTGTAGGCGAGGTAAGGCAGGATCAGGAGCGAGATCGTCGTCGCATAAGCCATCGCCATGCCGAACGGGCCGAAGCGGACGCCGATCGTGAAGGCGACGCAGAGCGCGACGCACAGAGCAGCAGAGGCGCGCAGCATGCGATTGGTTCGACCCGTCGCGATGAATAGTTGCCCCGTCGCGCTGTAGATTCCCTGGTAAACGCCGGCGATGCAGAGGACACGGAAGATGGGGACGACCGCCGCCCACTTGCCGCCGTAGATGACGCGAATCACCTGATCCGCCGTCACCATTAGCCCCGCCATCATGGGGAATGTGATGAACGCAATCACCTGGAGCACGCGAACGTATGCTTGCCGCAGCCGCGGAGGATCGTGTTGAAGCCTGGCGAGCACCGGGAGCGTCACGCGCCCCATCGGCGCCGAGACCAGCAGCACTGGGTATTGCATCAGCGTGTACGCGCGGGTGTAGAGTCCGAGCGGCGCGGCGCCGCAGAACCGGCCGATAAGGAAATTGTCGAGGTTCTTCGTGACGTACTCGACCAGCTTCGAGGCCGTCAGATTTCCGCCGACGTGAACCATCCCGCGCAGAAGGCGAAAGTCGCGTGGGAGCGCCGGCACCCAGGCGGCGAAGATCCAGTTGAGCGCGACGACGATGACTTGATTGACGAGGTATTGGCCGATTAGCGAATACGGACCAAAGCCGCGCGTCGCCATGATGACGCCCGCACATCCGCCGGTCGCAAAGCCCAGCGTCTCGGAAATTGCCAGTCGTTTGTATTCCATCCGCCTCACGAGCAGCGCGTAGTGTTGAGCGCCCAGGCCGAGGACGGGGAAGTAGATCGCAAAAACCAAGGTCAGATTTCGGAGTTCCGGCTCGCCATAAAAATGCGCCATCGCTGGCGCCAGGGAAGCCATGACCGCGGCAATCACGCAGCTTGCAACGACATTGAGCCAGAACGCGGCGGATAATTCCTGTCGCGAGATCGTCGACCGCTGGACGACCGCATCGGGCAAGCCGAGATCTGCAAAGATCGTCAGCAGGCTGCTGAGAATCGCCGCCATTCCAGCCAAGCCAAAATCGCGCGCGTCCAGCTTTCGCGCCATCAGGGCGAGAGCGATCAGTCCGATTGCGCGCTGCAGCAGCATGGCGGTGAGGACGACCGCCCCGCCGCGCTTGGCTCGATCGCCGAGGTTATCGCTCGGGCCGTGGCTGAAGTTGTGAATCGCCACGTCGCTCATGCTGGTTTCTTCCTCGCGCCGGCAAAGATGGACATGCCGCTGCCGCACAGGAGGTCGATCGCGGCGCCGATCATGTAAGCCGGCGCGATGAGGGCGCCGATCGCCAGCACCAGCGGCGTCCACGCGAGCAAGGCGGACCGTCGGCTGTCGCGCTGCCGGAGCCGCTTCTTCAACCGATCGAATGTTCCGACGGCGCCGAGCTTGTAAAGAAATCGCCCGCGCCCTTCGCAGCTGCTCCAGAGCATCTCGAGACCCGCCGATTCGATCAGCTTTCGCAGTGCAAGCGGCGTGAATTCGTGCAGGTGATAAGGCGCTTCGGAATGTGCCCAGGAAACCAAGCCGGTTCGTGCGGCGGCGAGAGTCAGCCCGGCGAAGCCGCAAGTCGCATTCGGCGTGCGCATCACCAGGATCCCGCCGGGGCGCAGGATGCGATGGATCTCCCGGCACATCTCGCGCGGCGAGGGGACGTGCTCGATCACGTCGCCGAGATAGACCACGTTGAAGCAGTCATCCGCAAAATCGGCGGCGTGCAAGCTCGCCACGCGCGCTTCGAGACCGTTGCGCTGAGCAATCTCGATGGCGGCGGCGTTGATATCGATGCCGGTAACCGTCCAGCCCAACTGCCGCATCGCGTGTATCAGTGAGCCGTTACTGCAACCGACATCGAGGAATGTTCCCCTCGTCGCGCCGGCGTTGAGGAGCACACGATCGAGCCACAGCGCCGATGCCGCCGGGACCGCCGACAGATCCGTCTGCATCATCGCGTAGTAGCCGGACTCGATCTGATACAGCTCACGAAGTTGCTGTGAACTTGGCGGCGGCCAGACAGAAATGGCGCGGCACGCGGTGCATTGGCGAAGTTCAAAACCGCGCTTCCGTCCGACGCGGCAATGAGCGCGTCCGCTGCAGCACTCGCAGTCAGCGGCGGCGCCTATCGCTGCAGGCATTGGTGCGGCATCGCATGGAAGGATGGCGGTGCTCATCTAGTTCGCCTCCGGTGCGCCCTTGCCCGGGCGAACGCTCAGCTCACCGATCAGCTTCTGCGCATCAGCAAATTCCGGCCGCAGTCGCAGACAGACGCGCGCCTCGCGCATCGCCTGCGCAACTTCGCCGCTTTGCGCCAGCGCCTGCGCCAACCCCAGCCGCCACCCGACATTCGCGTAATCCCCGGCGAGCGCGCGGCGGTAATACGCGGCGGCGGCGGCGTAGTCGCGATCGTCACAAAGCAACCCCGCCATCTGGGCCAAGTCCGACGACGTCGCATTCGCGCTGGCGGCGCTGAGCCGAATCAACTCGAGCTGTCGCGCCCGCGCGCGTTCGGCGATGTCAGCGTGCTTGCCTGACGTCGTCAAAGCCCAGTTGAGATGATCCAGCGCGATGCGATCATCGCGCACCAGCTCCAGCGCCAGATCGGCGCGATCGCGACGCAGGTATTCCTCAACGACCGCCTCACGCGTTGAGCCGACTGCGAGCGATCGATGAAATTTCGCGCCCGCCGTTTGCCATTTGTCGTCGCAGGCGTCCAACCGACCGGCGATGAACGTCGTGGTCCGATCGTTCGGTGCAAGCTCAAAGCCAGTGCGGATGTGATCCGCGCCCTGCGGCATGTCAAGCACGAAGAGTTCGATTTGTCCGGCCAGGCAGTAAGCATCGCCAAGAGTCGGGCAGAGCGCGCGGGCGACGTGCAGGTCATCGACGATGTGACGGGCAAATTCCAGCTCTTCCGCGCTCATCCGCAGATCGCCGGTGGCGGGATCGACGTCGCGGCTGATCGAACGCCAGCGGTAGATGTTCAACCAGTAGCGGCACTCCGCATTGTCCGGCTCGGCATCAACCGCCGCGGAGGCGGTGGTGATGAGCGCGGCGAATTCATCGTCTGAACCGTTCCAGTCAACGTTTTCCAGCTTCCCCGCCAGTGTGTACGCGGCGTCCGACGCTGCCTCTGCCTTTGCCGCGCGAAATGCCCCGACGGCGGCCCACGCGAACACAGCGAAGCCGCACAGCAAAGCCGCATAGCGCGGCAGAATGGAGAGCTTTGGCGCCTGTGCGACCGCCTCACGGCGGATACTTCGCCCCAGGCTCACCAGCAGTCCGCACATCGTCGCGGTCAGACAGGCATTGGCGGGGATGCGCTGGCCGAAATCGCTGACGCTGTGGATCGCCACCGCGATCAGCGCGAACGCGATGCCGAAGCCGGCGGCGTGAATCGGCTTGTCGCCGTGGTGAAGAATGAAGCGCAATTGCGCGATCACGACGCCGGCGAGCGCGAGCAAGAGCGTCACGCCGATCGCTCCGGCCTCCTCGGCGAGCTGGACGTATTCATTCTCGACCTCGGTCGAAACAGCCGCATCGGTCTGCCGGCTAAACATCGGGTAGACCGGCTGATGGTTCGCCAGCCCGATGCCGATCAGCGGAAACTTTGGCAGCATCGCGATGACATCCTGATTCGTCTGCCAGCGCGCCCCACTCGCGGCGCGCAGATCAGCGAGCGTGGTGAGGCGCGACGCGACGGCCTCGAAACTGCAGTAAATCACGCCGCCGAGCACGACGACTCCCATCGCCACCAGCGCCCACGCCCGAGGCGTGCGGTCGCGCCGCAGCGCCGCCAGCGCAATCGTCGCGATCAGCGCGAGCGCCAGCGACACCATTCCGCCGCGGCTGCCCGACATGAAGATGCTGAGCGACGCGATAAGCACGGCCCCACCCAGCAATTTCACCGCGCGCAGCTCGGCGCGGCTCAGACGGTTGTAAATCGTTCTGATCGATCGTCGGCCGAGTCGCATCTCATCCAGCGTGACCAGCAGCAGCGCTATCGCCGCGCCGATGCTCAGGTTCATGAACTGTGAGAAGTTGTTGTAGTTGACGAATGGCCCGCCGGTGGCCTTGCGGCCGCCGAGCTTGACGATCCAGAAGATCGCGTCAGCTCCGGTCATGTCCTGCGCGATCGCCAAACCCGCGCACATCACGCCGATGATGACGATGGCTCCGAGCAGCCGCTTGATCTGCGCCGCGCTCCTGAAGACATTGGCGACGACGATCAGCACCACAAACGCGGCCAGCATCATGCGCAACGCGGCGCGCGTCGCCGGCGGATAGAAGCTCAGCGTCATCGCACTCAGCACGCGATGCGCATCGGGTAGATCAGAGAGCAATCGCGTCTTCAGCGCCACTGTTCCCGGTGACGCCTTGGCGACCATCGGCGTTGGCAGCGGGAGCAGTTGCAGCGCGACGAAAGAGACTAGGAGCATGATCGGCAGGTAAGACCACGAAGCCACGAAGCCGGCCCGACGATGAAGCACCAGCTTCAAAGCCAAGCAAAGCCCTGCGAAACCGGCGATGCAGGTGACGGCCAGTTCGCTCCACGCCTCGACCGCGCCCAACGCCAGCGGCATCAACGCCAGCAGCGCGATCAGCGTCCACTCGATCAAGCGATCGAGCCTGCTGGAGCGAATGGAGAAACTGTCGATGGTGCGCGACTGCACATGAGCTCCGTTATGCGTCGCTCGAAATGGTGATCGCCTTCACTTCCCTGCCGTTGCGATGCCCGTTCCCGTTCGGCCCGTATCCGTATCGGTTGTAGCCAGACCCGCTGTAGTAGGAATAGCCATCCTGCCCGCGCGGCACCGCATTGACGATCACGCCCAGCAGATTCGCGCCGACGCCGATCAGCGCATCGCGCGCGTGCACGCTCAGCCGGCGGGTCGATCGCTCCGCACGCAGCACCAGCACCGTCACATCGCACGAGGCGGCGAGGATGCGCGCATCGGTCACAGGCTCGACCGGCGGGGAGTCGATCACGATCTGGTCATACTTGCTGCTCAATGCGTCGATCAAATCGACGAACGCCTGGCTGTTTAGAATCTCCGACGGATTGGGAGGCAGGGGCCCGCAGGGAAGGATGTCGAGGTGCTCGGTCGCGCTGCGCTGAATCGCCGCCTCGACCGCCACCTGCCCGAGCAGCACGTTCGACAGACCGATGTCGTCCTTCAGCTCGAAGATGCGATGCATCATCGGCTTTCGCGTGTCGGCATCGATGACCAGCACCTTGCGGCCGGACTGCGCGATCGCGATCGCCAGATTGCTCGCCATCGTCGTCTTGCCGTCGCCCGGCGACGGGGACGTGACGAGCATCGTCTTCGTTCGCGCATCGGGCGCGCCGAAATAGATCGCGGTGCGTACCGTTCGATACGCTTCGGCGACGTTGGAGCGCGGGCGGAGATGAACTTCCTGCCCGCGATCGCTCGGCGCGAGCTTCCCAAACATGTGCGGGATCACGCCCAGCACCGGCAGTTCCAGCGTCGCACGGATCTCTTCCACCGAGCGAAGCCGCTGATCGACCCAGTCCTGAAGCAGTGACGCGCCCAGGCCCATCATCAGCCCGATCACCAGTGCGATCCCGGCGGTCTGCGCCTTCTTGGGCTTGACCGGAGAATTCTGAGCCCGCGCGACTTCCAGGATGCTGATGCTGAGCGGCGTGTCCTCGCTGACATTCATCTCCTTGATGCGACTGTCGAGGATGTCGAGCACGCGCTCAGACCGCCGGGCGTCCGCTTGAATCTGCGCGTACTCCGCCGCCTTTGAGTTCAGATCGAGCGCCAGCCCGCGCTGCTGATCGAGAATCTGCCGCAGCGCTGCTTCCTTGTTCCTTGCCTTGAGATATCGCTGGTTGAGCGTCTCCTTGTAGTTGCCGGTGGTCACTTCATCCAGCTCGGACATGTCCTTCTGAAGATTGGCGAGTTGCTGCTCGTATGCCTTGACCACGCGATGATCCGGCCCGTACTGCCGGCGCGCCATTTCGGCGCCGCGCTTGAGGCGGCGCATCTCGTTCCAGAGCGCCGCGTTCTCGCCGCCGCTGGGATCGAGCGGCTTGTCCTGTTCCGAGAGCAGAAGCTGTTTGAGCTTCACCGGATCGTCGCCGATTGCGGTCGCCGCATCGAGCCGCACTTTCGCGTTGAGCGTCTCCAGTTCCGCATCGGTCAGCGCCTTGCTCAGCTCTTCCAGGCGCTGCGTGATGATATTTCCCTTCTCACTCTCAAAGCTCAGCGTGCCGTTGGCTCGCTTGAAGTCGAGCATCTGCTTCCCGAGCTGGCGCAATTCGCCGTCATGGCGATCTTTTTCCTTCTGCAGAATTTTGAGCACTTCCGCCGCCGTCGAGTGCTGCTGCTTGTTCTGGTAGTTGATGTAGGCATCGACGATGGCGTTGGCGAGGAGGGCGGAATCGTCCGGATAGGGAGTTTCCACCGAGACGGTCATGATGTCGCTTTGCTTGCCGACGGTGGCGCTGACGCAGCGCTTGAGGAAGACGACTGGGTTGTCGACATCCTTGAGCGTTCGCACCTGCCGCACCTCGGGCGCTTCCAGCGCCGCCGAGACAATCGCGGTGGACTGGATCAGGTCACACTGCGTGTAGAAGTAGTTCATCGGGTTTGGGCCCGATGACAGAACTTCCGACAGCAGCTTGGGCGCCGCCTGCTGAACGTATATCTGCGAAGAAGCGCTGTATGTTGGCGTCGCCCGCGCGAGATAGATCATCGCCGCGACCAACGCGAATGCGATGCACCCGAAAAAGCTCCAGCGCCGCCGCCAGACGATCGTGAGGATGCTCGTGGCGGGTTTCTCGGCGATCGAGAGCATGCTGGTCCGCGGCGCGGGCACAGCGAGGTCCTGCTCTTGCAATCGTGTCGTGATCGAACGGTGTTCCAACATGTTGCGACACTCCCTGGGCGTGCCGTCTGCGCGCAGCCGTGGCTGCGTCACGCACGCGTGACGTAAACTGCAATAACCCGTCTCAAATCAGATGCAGCTCGTGAATTGCCCTTCGCTTGCTGGCGATGCGCTATCTCTTACAAGGCTTTTTCGGACTCTTCTCTTCCTTGTGCTTGTCCTTGCAGGGCGGCGGGCACGGCTTGACCGCACACGGCACGCACTTGGGCGGCTCCTTGCTCGTCTTGGGCACCGGGCAGGCCTTGAACGGATCGAAGCACTTCTCCGGCGCCTTCTTGGGCGCTGGCGGCGCAGGCTTTTTCGACTCGGTCACCTTCAGCGGAGCCGGCGTCGCAGATTTCTTCGAATCGCTCGCCTTCACCGGTGCCGGCGCGGGTTTCTTCGGCTCATTCGCCTTCCCCGCGAACGCGGCACTCCCGCCCACGAGCGATCCGGCAACGATCACGGCCACCACATGCTTCTTCCACATAGAGCCCTCCGACGGCGCGGCCCTCAACCGATCGCGCAAAGTTTGCGCCAAAAGAATACTCGGCGGATGGAGCGCTTGCGGGGCCGACTTCGCCCCCCGATTGCCGCGCGCCCGCCGCTCGCGTTAACCCGGGAAATTCATGCCGGCTGTGCTGGCAGACACGGGGATTTTCGTGTTCAATACGCGCGGGCGTTTTTATCAACCACCTCATTGGAAGGAGCCGGAAATGGCCAAACCCGCGAGTAAGAGTGAGATCCTGACCAGCATCGCCGAACAGGTCGGCCTGTCGCGCAAGCAGGTCGCCGCAACGCTTGAGGCGCTGTCGGAGCTGATCAAGCAGAACGTCGGCAAGAAGGGGCCCGGGCTGTTCGTCGTGCCGGGACTGATGAAGATCACTGTGATCCAGAAGCCTGCCGTGAAGGCGCGCAAGGGAATCAACCCGTTCACGAAGCAGGAGCAGATGTTCAAGGCCAAACCTGCGCGGCGCGTGATCAAGGTCCGCCCGCTCAAGGCGCTGAAGGACATGGCGAAGTAATTCGCAAATCAGTTAAATCGCGGAAACCCCGGCGTCGATCGACGCCGGGGTTTTTCGTTTTTAGATGACGGCAGCGTTGGTCTGATTGATCTTTCGCGCATCGAGCACCCCGTTGAGCACGTAGCGCAGGATGTGGAAGACTTCCATGTTGACCACGTGCTGCGTATTGGTGGCGGCCGCGAGCGTGCAACGGGTAACCGTGCCGGCGACGCCGTCGATGTTCACCATCGCCTTACCGTCGCGGAATTCATATGTTCCCGCGGAAGCGTCGTGATGAAGTTCATACTCGAGCGACTTGAGTCGCGCGTACGCGACGATGTGCGTCGCGGCCGGCTCGATAAATAGACCATCGCGGGGGGCGGCGGCGCGGAACGTTTCGGGACTGCCGTAAATCCCGGGCTTTTCCTTGTAAGGCCCACCGCGCTCGGGACAGAAGGTATCGCAGTTTCCGCACTCGTTGCAGAAATCTGCGTAAATTCCGATCTGCATCGCCTCGCGGACGTTGAACGTCTTGCTCGCGCCGAGCTCGAATGAACCACCCGGAGAAGCGATGACATCCTGATATTCGAACGTCACCTGCGGCGTCGGATAGAGAAAGATCGCCGCATTGGGACAGACGGGAATGCACTTCTCGCACGTGATGCAATCGAGGGTATTGAGATGCGAATCGATGCGCGGCGGAACTTTGCGATTCTGCGCCGCGCGATAACGCGGATCGTTCCGCGCTTTCTCCGCAACAATCGTGGTATTCAAAAATCCGCCGACCACTGCTTCGCCCTTCGCGGATTTTCTCTGTCCATATGCATCGAGAATGAATTCACTGATGTTGTTCGCGCCGACCGCTTTCATCTCTTTGATGAGAGTCGCGTGGTACGCGCTCAGTCTTCCATACCCTCCGACCTTGAGCAGATCGCTGCACGTGGTCACCGGTGCGAAACCGCAAGCGACGGCGGATGCGAAATTCTGTCGATCGATCCCCGCGCTGAAGCTGATCGGAATCTCCGCTCCAATCGCTTGTCGGAAAACGTCCGTCAGGGTCAGCGTGATCACGTGCAATGGTTGACCCGACAGATACTGCACCTTGTTGTCCGGCGTGAAGAAGTCACGATGGTTGAGCACTTCGAGCGTGTTGCTGAACTTGCAGCCAAACCCGCGCTGCCGCGCGGCTGCGAAACGCTTGAGACGATCGACAAGCTGCACGGCCTCATCGAATTGCAATCCTGATGTGTACGCGGATGGATTGACCGTCAGCTCGGTGTATCCCAGCTCATCATGCAGCAGGTGCTCGAGCCGCTCCTTGCCGAGCATCGGCGGGTTCATCTTGACGATAACGTCGAGCTCGCGCTCGGCGATGAGGAACTCGCAGATTCGCTCGATCTCATCCGCTGGGCAGCCGTGGAAGGTTGAGAGCGTCAGCGTGGATGAGAGCATCGTCGGGTAATGCAGCTCACGCGCGAATTTGAACTCGGCGGGGATTTCCGCTCGCAGTTTCTCGACCAGCTTGTGCGCATCGCGCATGCCATCGAGAAACATCTGGACTTTCTCGCTGCGAATGCCCGCCAGGTCGTAGCCGACGCTTAAATCGTAAACGACTTCCCCCGCCGCCGAGCAGAACGCGTCGCCGGCGAAACCCGGATCGCGGCGGAACATCTCGATGAGCATCGAGCCGGCGACGTACTCGCGCAGCGAATCCTCGACGCGCAGCTCCTGCGACCATTCGACGTTGTAACCGATGTTCGCCATGTCGATGCATGGCCGGGGAATTTGCAGGCGATCGTTCACTTGCACGGTTTTGAGCTCAAGAATTCGCCCGCCCGCGGCGTAGGAGAGCAGCAGGTTCTGGGCCATCTGCGTGTGCGGTCCCGCCGCCGGGCCCGATGCATTGCCCGCGAGCTGGTTGTGAAATTGAACTGACAAATCCGGATCGGTCGGCTGCGGGACGTACCACTTTTTCTTCGGTAAGCCAAACAACGAATCCTGCACGCGCGGCTCGGCATAGAGGCGCGCGACGAGATCTTTGAACGGAGCGGGAACGAGTTCGGCCATACAATCTGCCCAGCTTGATGCGACGTATTTCATTGTGCAGGCAAGTGGCAATTCGTACAATCGCGCGTTGGTGAACGAATGACTCTTTCCGCCGCTCAACCGCCGCGCGCCGACTCCGCCGGCAAACCGATTTCATTCTCGCTCAACGGCAAACCGGTCGAAACGATCGCCGATGGTGAGCGCTCGCTCTTGAGCGTCCTGCGCGAGGATTTTGGCTGCCTGTCGCTTAAGAACGGCTGTGAGCCGCAGGCGTCGTGCGGGTGCTGCACGCTGATGATCGATGGCAAGCCGCGGCTGAGCTGCACGATGAAGGCCGCGAACGTCGCGGGGAAAGAGCTGCTGACGCTGGAAGGCCTGTCGGAAGAGACGCGGAAAAATCTGGCGGATAGCTTCGTCGCGTGTGGCGGCGTGCAGTGCGGGTTCTGCATCCCAGGCATGGCGATGCGCGGCTACGCGACCTGCCACGAGAATCCCAAGCCGACGCGCGAGGAGATCGCCTTCGAGCTGCGTGGGCATCTCTGCCGCTGCACCGGCTATGTGAAGATCATTGACGCGATCGAACAATTCGCCGCCACGCAGCGCGGGGAGTCCCAACCGAAGTTTGAACAATCCGGTCGGGTCGGCACGTCGCTCCCGCGCTATCGCGGCCACGACCTGGTGCTCGGCGATTTCAAATACATCGACGACATCAACATTCCTGGCCAGGTCTACGCGGCGATGCGATTCAGCGATCATCCGCGCGCGCTGCTGAAGGGAATCGATCCGACAGCGGCGCTGGAGATGGAAGGCGTCGAGCGCGTCATCACCGCCGCCGACGTTCCGGGCGATCGCTACGTCGGCTTGATCACCAAGGATTGGCCGATCCTGGTCGCGATCGGCGAAGAGACGCGCTGCGTCGGCGACATCATCGCCATCGTCGTCGCCGATTCGCAGTACACGGCGCGCAAGGCCGCGGAAAAGATCGCCGTCGATTTCGAAGTGCGCGAGCCGGTCTCGACCGTCGACGACGCGCTCAAACCCGATGCTCCCAAGATTCATCCGAAGGGCAATTTGCTCTCGAAGTCCGCGATCGTGCGCGGCAATCCCGATGAGGCGTTCGCGAATGCCGCGCACATCGTTGAGGACACATTTCAGACCCAGCGGATCGAGCACATGTTCCTCGAGCCCGAGGCGTGCATCGCCTATCCAAAGGGCGACGGTTTGCATGTCCTCTCGCAGGGGCAGGGCGTGTTCGACGATCGCCGCCAGATCGCGTCGATCCTCGGCTGGCCGCTCGAGCGCGTCAGTGCCGAGCTGGTGCAGAACGGCGGCGCGTTCGGCGGCAAAGAGGACATGTCGATCCAGGGCCAGACCGGCTTAGCAGCAGCGCTGGTCGGCAAACCCGTCAAATGCACGCTGACGCGCGATGAGAGCTTCCGCCTGCATCCCAAGCGCCACGCGATCCGCGCCCACATCAAAATGGCGTGCGACGCCGAGGGTCGCATCACCGCCGTGCGCTCGCGCATTAAGGGCGACAAGGGCGCATACGCATCCGTCGGCGCAAAAGTCCTGGAACGTGCCGCTGGCCACGCCTGCGGGCCTTATCGCGTCCCCGCGATCGATATCGAGGCGCTCGCGGTTTACACAAACAGCCCCCCCTGCGGCGCGATGCGCGGCTTCGGCGCCAATCAATCCGCCTTCGCCATCGAGCAGCTTCTCAATCGTCTCGCCGAAAAAGTCGGCATCGACGCCTGGGAAATCCGCTGGCGGAACATCCTGCATCAAGGCGATCGCTTCGCGACCGGCCAGAAGCTCGACAAACCCTTCGGCCTCGATCAGACGCTGCTGGCCGTCAAAGACATCTATCGCAGCGCCAAGTACGCCGGCATTGCATGCGGCATCAAGAATGTCGGCATCGGCAACGGCATGCCCGATCCCGGCAAAGCGCTGCTCCGTGTCGAGCCCGACGGCAAAGTCAGCGTCCGAACCGGCTACACCGAGATGGGCCAAGGCTTGTTCACGGTGACGATCCAGACCGCCGTCGAAGAGACGGGCTTACCGCCCGCATGTTTCACCGCGCTCACCGACACCGCCGCCGATCTCGATTGCGGTCAGACCACCGGATCGCGCGGCACTGTCCTGAGCTGCAACGCCGTCATCGACGCGGCCCGCAAGCTCAAAGCCGATCTCGACAGCGGCAAGAAGCTGTCCGATCTGATCGGCAGGGAATACCGCGGTGAATGGGTCTGCAACTACACCGTCAAGCTCGGCGCCAAAGTCGATGAGCCCAAGACTCACCTCACCTACGGCTTCGCCACGCAGGTCGTCATCCTCAACGACGACGGCAGCATCAAAAAAGTCGTCGCCGCGCACGATGTCGGCAAAGTGATCAACCCCAAGCTGCTCCAAGGCCAGATGGAAGGGTCAATCCACATGGGCCTGGGTTATGCGCTGACCGAAGACTTCGTCGTCGAAGGCGGGCAGATCACCACGGACACGATCAAATCGATCGGCGTCCTGCGGGCCCACCAGATGCCCGAGCTTGAGTTCATGTTCATCGAGGAGCCCGATCCCGAGACCAGCTATGGCGCCCGCGGCGTCGGCGAGATCGGCCTGGTTCCCACTGCCCCGGCCGTCGCTGCGGCGATGGAGAAATTCGACGGCGTGCGTCGCACGACGCTGCCGATGAAGGATTCTCCCGCCGCCAGGGCGATGACCGCCCCACCCAAAAAACCTGCCAGAGGCTGAAATTGCAGGCCTAACTTACGGCCCGACCAGCAGTAAAAAACGCTTCGCCCGCCGCCTTCTGCCGCACGGGGCGAGGATGGGATGAGTCATAGGTCGTCGGCGACGGATCATGCGGCAGGCGTGGCCGCAGCCGCAAGGCCGGGATATCGTCTGCCGTCGATGTTTTCATCGTCCACAACTTTACAGCCGAAAATAAACTGATGCTCATCGTCGCCGCTCTTGGTGGAAATGCCGTCTCCCCTCCCGGCAAGGAAGGGAACATCGCCGAGCAATACGAGGCGACGCGCGCGGCGATCATTCCGTTGGCGGATCTGATTCTTGCCGGGCATCAGCTTGTCCTGACGCACGGCAATGGTCCGCAGATCGGGCAGGTGATGCGGCGAGTCGAAATCGCCGCGCAGCATCACGTCTATCCGCTGCCGCTCGACACTGCCGTCGCCGACACGCAGGCCGGCATGGGGTACATGATCTCGCAGTGCCTGATGAACGAGCTGGCGCGTCGCCGCTCGCCGCGACTGGTGAGCACGATCGTCACAATGGTTCTCGTCGAGGAGAACGATCGGGCATTCACCAGCCCGAATAAGCCAGTCGGACCATTCATGTCGAAAGAGGCGGCGGAGAAGCACGCGCACGATGATGGATGGAAGATCGCCGAAGACAAAGCGCGCGGCGGATGGAGGCGCGTCGTCCCTTCGCCGCTGCCCAAAGAGATCGTCGAGTTGCCGCTGCTCAAGTCGCTGATCGCGGGGAAGCACATCGTCGTCGCCGCAGGTGGCGGCGGGATTCCGGTCGCGCGCGATTCAGCCGGGATGATCAAGGGGATCGAGGCAGTGATCGACAAGGATCGCACGACCGCCCTGCTCGCCGCCGCGCTCGATGCCGATCTACTGGCGATTCTCACCAACGTCGATCAGGTGCAGATCGATTACGCCAAACCTAGCGCGCGGGCGCTTGCTCGCGTCAGCGCGACCGAACTGTCGCGCTACCTCGCCGCCGGTCAATTTCCCGCCGGTTCGATGGGGCCAAAAGTGGAGGCGGCGGTCGATTTCATCAATCGCTCGGCCAAGCCCGATGCGCAAGTGCTCATCACTTCGTGCGAGCGCGTGGCAGAGGCGCTGGCGGGCAAGACGGGCACATGGGTGTCGCGTGGGTGACGTCGGGATCATTGATTGAAACTATCGAAGCCGCCGAAAGTCTATCCCTCCATGTCGATCCTCCTCGCCCTGCTGCTGCTGGTCCCCGCCGCTCCCACCTCCGCTCCAGCCACCGCCTCGGTTGAACAGCCGCTCAAGCCCAATCTGAGGTTTCCCACCGCCGCCAGCTACGAGCATGAGATCGGCGAGCCGGCGGTGCTTCTTCAAAATGATCACGTCTGGTTCTTTGCGCCCAAGCGAAAGGTGACAGAGGCGACTATCATTTTTAAGCGACTTACTGCCGCGTACGACGAGCTGCACTCCATCACGGGCCTGCATACCAAGTACAAGATGATCGTTTATCACCTCCCCAAGGGGTTCGGCGGCACCAGCGAGTGCGTCATCGAGTACGACTACTCGAACCTCGACCTGGACAAATCGGAGGAGTGGAAGAAGCACAAGGTGCCGCATGTGAGCGGCTACATCGAGGAGATGGGGCACAACTTCGCCGCCGCCGGGCACGTGCAGTTCGGCTGGGAGATGGTCGGCTGGAGCCTGGGGGTGAAGGCGACGCAGAAAGTTGCGCCAAATCCGATCTTCGCTACCTCCGTTTCTGCCACGCGCAAGGAGCAAATGCAGACGCTGGCGCGCTACCGTGCGAACAATTTTGTCTTCCCCGCCGATCTGGAAGCCAACCTGTGCGATCGAATTCACGCCGCGCTGCTGTACCAGTGCGAGCAACGCTACGGCCCCAACTTCTGGCGCGATTTCTTCACGGAGATGCGGCGAGAACAGCCGGCACTGGAAGCTGCCAGTCACCTCGAAGGCGATGACAATCGGCGCAACGAGCGTTACCGCATTGCAGTCGAATGCTTCGATCGGCTGCGGGGACTCGACTTCAAGAAGCTTCTCCAGCAAAACCACATCTCGGCGACTGTCGATGTGAAATCGCTCCATCCTACCGACGCCGGCTGGGACCGGAAATTCGAACCGCCCCCGCGCTGATCGCGCTTTGAAATCCCGCCGCAAGTGTGTCAATCTGCTGGGCATGGATTACGCCCCCATCGCCGCCGCGGCGAAACACTACGAACAGGACATGGTCAGCTTCCTCCGCGACATCATCGCGATCGAGGGATACAGCGGCACCGAAAAGAATGTCATCGAGCGCATCCGCGCCGAGGTCGAGAAGCTCGATTCGGCTGACAAAATCTGGATCGACGGGTTGGGCAACCTCCTCGTCCAGGTCGGCAGCGGCCCGCGTTTGATCGCCATCGACGCGCACGTTGACACCGTCGGCGTCGGCAACCCCGATGAATGGAAACACGATCCGTTCAAGGGAAAAGTCGAGAACGGCATCGTCTATGGCCGCGGCGCCGGCGACCAGCGCGGCGCGGTGCCGGCGATGGTTTACGCAACGAAGATCATCAAGGACCTCAACCTCGCGTCGCCCGAGTGGTCCCTGCTGCTCACTTTCACCGTCATGGAAGAAGACTGCGACGGCCTGTGCTGGCAGTACATCGTCAACGAGGACAAGATCCGCCCGGAGTGCGTCATCATCACCGACTCCACCAACTGCAAAATTCTCCGCGGCCAGCGCGGGCGGATGGAGATCGGCATCACCTTCGACGGCAAGAGCTGCCACGGCTCGATGCCGGAGAAAGGCGACAACGCCGTCTACAAGGCCGCCAAGGTCGTTAACGAAATCGAAAAGCTACACAAGCGGCTGCGGAAGAATTCGTTTCTCGGAAACGGCACCGTCACCGTCAGCTACATCGACTGCAAAACGCCCAGTCGCTGTGCCGTCCCCGGACAGGCGTATATTCAGCTCGATCGACGCCTTACGACGGGCGATACCGCCGAGAGCGCCCTCGCTGAAGTGCGCGACGCCGTCAAACGCGCGGGCGTGAAGGGGAAAGTCGAGCTGCTGAAGTACGCGGAGAAAGCGTACACCGGCACCGTCTACGAGACCGATAAATATTTCCCGACCTGGGTCGAGGAAGAAGACGCCCCGCAGGTGGTGGCGGCGGTCGAAGCGCACAAGAAGCTCTTCAAGAAATCGGCGCCCGTCAGCCGCTGGACCTTCAGTACCAACGGCGTCTCGATCGCGGGCATGTTCGGCATCCCCTGCGTCGGCTTCGGCCCGGCGCCGGAAGATGTCGCTCATACGGTGAACGACAGCGTCCCCATCGAACATCTCGTGCGCTGCGCAGCGATGTACGCGGCGTTTCCAGCGACGTACGTCTCAATGCCCAAGAACAGCACGGGCACAAACAAGACGACGGCAAAGAAGGCACGTCGCGCGAAAGCATCAGACTGACCGTTCAGCGGACATCGAAGCTCACACTAGCCGGCGAAAGTCCCGGCGAAGTCGCGGTGATCTCCAACTTCCCCGCGTCCGCGCCGGCCTGGACAACCGCCATGCAGCGCCCGTGAAAAGCCTTGCGATCTTCGGCCTTGTCCGGATCGTGATCGGCGGGATTACCGTTGCCCACGCCGAGGATTCTTCCGCCGCCGGTTAGCTTAAACGTCACGCGATTGTCCGCGTCGGCGACAATGCGGCCTTTGTCGTCGAGAATCGTTACCGGGACGACGATCGCATCCTGAGCATTGCGTGTCAGCGTCGTGCGATCGGGCGCTAGCTCGATCTTTGTCGCCGGGCCGGTGGTGTTGACCGAGTCTGTCGCGACTTCCTTTCCGTCGTTCGACGCCTTGGCGAGCAACTCTCCCGGCTCGTAGGTCACGTTCCATTCGACGTGCGCATCGTGCGGCACATCTTTGCTGCCGAGACTTTTGCCATTGAGAAACAGTTCGACGCTCTTCGCGTTGCTGAACGCCATCACACGAACCTGCTCGCCCTCCTTTGCGGGCGCTTTCCACGAGGTGGGCAGCAGGTGGACCATCGGCTTGTCCGTCCAGCACGATTGGAAGTAATACGCCTTGTCCTTGCGAAAGCCGCAGACGTCGAGCAGGCCGGTGTTGTTGCTGATGTCCGGCCAGCCGTAGGGATTGGGCTCGCCCTTGTAGTCAAAGCCGGTCCACGTGAACGACCCGGCCATCCAAGGCCGCTCCACCACCGCCAGCCAATCCTTCTCGCTGAGGTTGAAGCAGCTCCGCATGCCGGTTTCTTTCACGTCGGCGTATTCGCCGCGGGTGGTCTTCTCGTTGGTGTCCTCGCTGCCGAAGATCATCTTCTTCGGGTGGCGCTTGCGGATCTCGTCGTAGCGGTTGGTGTTGTAGTTTACGCCGATGATGTCCTCGACGTCCGCGTTGTTCTTCTCCTTCAGCCAGCCGTTGTTCATGGCGGACGTGATCGGCCGCGTCTGATCGTACCGATGCACCACCTTCATCATTTTGGTGAAAATCTCGACGCCTTCGGGCTGGCCCTGCAAACCTTCCTCGTTGCACATCGACCACATGATGATGCTGGGATGGTCGCGATCGCGTCGGACCATCGTCGCCAGGTCCGACAGGTCATCCGACTTGGTCCCCTTGGGGCTGTGATGGCCGAATGAGTCGCCGAGGTGGCGGTTCTCATCCATCACGAGCATGCCCAGGCGATCGCACGCATCGAGCAGCGCCTCGCTCGGCGGGTTGTGTGCCGTTCGCCACGCGTTGCAGCCGACGCTTTTCAATTGGCGGACTCGCCATTCCTGGAGGCTGTCGGGAACTGCGACGCCGACGCCGGCGAAGTCCTGGTGGCTCGCCGTGCCTTGAATCAGCACATGCTTGCCGTTGAGAAAGAAGCCTTTGTCCGCATCGAAGCCGATCGTGCGGATGCCGAACGATGTGGTCGAGCGATCGACGACCTTGCCATTGACCGATAGTTTCGTGCGAAGCTGATAAAGCTGCGGCGATTCGATCGACCACAACTTCGGTTGCGCGATCGTCGTCTGCTGGGTGATCTCGCGCTGCTGGAACGCGGGAAGCTGATCAGATGATTCGATCGGCTTGAGCGATTCGCCATCGGGCCCGACGATCTCGGAAACGATCTTGCACGCCGATGCGTCCGCGTCCGCGGTGCCGTTCTCGATGCCGGTTTGAATCGTCAGCTTCGCCTCGTCGGTCGCGCCTCTATCGCCGTCGGTGACGGTCGCGATCACGTGCGTGCCCCATTTCGCCAGATGCACGCGCGGCTGAGCGGTGAGGAAAACGTGGCGGTAAATTCCGCCGCCTTCGTACCACCATCCTTCCGACTCGCGCGGATCGACGCGCAGCGCAATTGTGTTTTCGCCTCCGATCTTGGCGACGGCGGTAATGTCGAAAGAGAACGGCGTGTACCCGCTCTGGTGCCGCCCCAGCAATTTGCCGTTCAGCCAGACCTGGCTGTCACGGAAAACGCCGTCGAAATCGAGCGATAGGAGTTTCCCCTTGGCGGATTCGGGGATGACGATCCGCTTGCGGTACCAGCCGATGTCGATCGGACGATACCCATGCCCGCGATCCTGCTTCTGGTCGAACGCCCCGTCAAGGATGTAATCGTGAGGCACATCGACGTGCTGCCATTGCGCATCGTCATACGCTGGAGCGATGATGGGATCGGCCGGCGTGATATCGCCGCGATGAAACAGCCAACCCGCATCGAGCGAGGTCCGCTCGCGCTCGGCGGTGGACTCCGCTGCGTCGGCGCGCAGCCAGGACGAAACGATCGAAACGGCCAGACAGACGACGAGGCTCACGAAGCACCGGCGGGCTGACACGCTCCCATCACGCATTTTCACCTCAATCAGATTTACGACCACAATCTTGGCTGATGCGCAGAAATGTGCGCGGCATTTGGCTCGTCAGGGCGACAGCCGCTGGAGCTTCCAGTTACCACCTTTGTCGTCGCGAAAGTACTGCAGGCGATCATGCAGCCGCGAGGGCCGACCCTGCCAGAATTCGACCATCGCCGGGATCACGCGGTAACCGCCCCAGAAGTCGGGCAGGGGCACGGGTTGACCGGCGAAACGCTGCACCAATTCGGCGGCGCGCTGCTCGAGCACATCGCGCGAGGCAATCACTTCGCCCTGCTGCGAGACCCAGGCGCCGATCTGCGAGCCGAGCGGGCGGGTCTGAAAGTAGGCCTCGCTCTCGGCGCGCGTGACTTTTTCGATCGTCCCGTCGATACGCACCTGCCGCTCGAGCGCGTGCCAGAAAAAGCAGAGAGCAGCACGCGGATTGGCGGCGAGATCGCGTCCTTTTCGGCTGTTGTAGTTGGTGAAAAAGACGAAGCCGCGCTCGTCGAAGGCTTTGAGCAGAACGATCCGAGCTGACGGCGCACCGCTGCCGTCGGCTGTGGCGAGTGTCATCGCGTTGACTTCCGGCACCTGCGCGGCAGTCGCTTCGGCAAACCAGCTCGAGAACTGGGTGATCGGCTCGGAAGCGACATTCGATTCAAGCAACTCGCCGCGCGAATACTCCTGGCGAAGCGCGGCAAGATTGATCGGATCCGGATTGCTCATTCCATCAGGCCGCAGACGGTCACGCCGCCTTCACTTGCTTGTAGTAGCTCGGCAGCGGTTTGCCGAGCTTTTCCCACTGCTTCATGATTGCGTCGGCCTTGCCGGCGGAGTTAAGCACGGCCTTGAGCTTATGGCGGACCATGCTGACGATCGCCTCGCGGCCGGGGCCGAGGTAGTTGCGCGGGTCGAACTCGGCGGGCTTGGTGGCGAAGACTTCGCGGATCTTGGCCGTGAGGGCCAGGCGAAGATCGGTGTCGATGTTGACCTTGCAGACGCCGTACTTCTGCACCGCCATCGCGATTTGGTCTTCCGGCACGCCCTTGGCATTGGGCATCGCGCCGCCGTACTTGTTCACCAGGTCAATGAACTCCTGAGGGACGGAGCTGCTGCCGTGCATGACCAGCGGCAGATTCGGGCAGGTTTTCATGATCTGCTCGATGCGATCGAAGGCGAGTTTTGCTTCGTGCTTGAACTTGAAGGCGCCGTGGCTGGTGCCGATGGCGACGGCGAGGCTGTCGCAGTTGGTCCGCTTGTAGAAATCGGCGGCTTGCTGCGGATCGGTGAGGAACTTCTCGACGTTCTTCTCATACTCTTCGGCGTCCAGGCCGACGACGTCTTCCTCGATCCCGCCGAGCATGCCGAGCTCCGCCTCGACCATCACGCCGCTCGCGTGCGCGACTTTGACGGCTTCGGCCGTCACCTTGATGTTCTCTTCATACGGGTGATGGCTGCCGTCGATCATGACGGAAGTAAAGCCGTCGGCGATACAGGTTTTCACCAGCTCCACCGTGTCGCCGTGATCGAGGTGGATCGCGATCGGCAGCTCGGGGTGCTCCTCGACCGCCGCGGCGATGATGTGGCGCAGATAGCGGAAATTCGCGTACTTGCGGGCGCCCTTGGAGACCTGAAGGATCAGCGGCGACTTCTCGGCCGCCGCCGCCTCGATGATCCCCTGCGTGATCTCCATGTTATTGACGTTGAAGGCGCCGACGGCGAATCCGCCGGAATAGGCGAGGTCGAACATCGGCTTGGTGGTCATGAGAGGCATTGGATTTCCTTTGGTGAATTCGTCGGAAGTCCCGGATTTTAGGGGACGGGCGATATAATGCAAAGCACGCATCGAAAGGAAAACCATGCGCATGGCCTTTGGACTGCTCGGGTTGCTGGTTTGTATCGGCGTCATCGTCTGGATCATGTCGGCGGTGGAGCTGCCGTCGGCGCAGAATGCGGTGAACGTGCAGAAAAAGGTCAAGCCGCAGGTGCAGCAGATCGCGGGGGTGGATACCGACGGCACGGACGCGCGCGATTCGATCAAGCTGGATGCCGATACGACCGGCGGGAAGATGAAGAGCGTTGTCGTCACGCAGGTGACTTCAGGCGGGGCGATGGAGCGATATTTCGGCTTGCAGAAAGGGGACTCGATCATTGAGATCGCCATGGCGGGTGGCGCGATGATGCCCGTGCAGGACATGGCGTCGCCGGCGGAGGCGAAGGACAGTTTATTGAGCAGCTTTCAGAACTCGCAGCAGATCGTGGTGATGCGCGAGGGGAAGAAGATGACGCTGCCGGTCGCGCCGGTGAAGAATCCCGCAACGCCCGCGGCGAGTCCGGCGACGCCCGCCGGAAGCTCGGTACAGAAGCAACTTGAGGGGATCACGCAGCCGCGGTGAGGCGCCGATCAGGGGACGTCCTGATTGACGTCGCCGACCTTCTTGTTGTCGAAGGTCACCGTCTTCATGCTCGTGCCGGAAGGGACGAGGAAGGCGATCCAGACATCGGTCGGCCGGCCTTCTTCGGCAGCGATGTCGGTTGGCGTGCCGGCTGAGTTGTACGAAGCGGCCAGGCGGTCAGCGTTCTGCTTCTTCACCTTGGCGAAAGCGCCGGCGGGTGTGTAGGTCTTGCCGGCGGCGTCGATCAGCTTCCACTTGGAAAGCTGTCCCCACGCCCATGGATCGCCGCCCTCGGCCGGCGGACTTCCCTGGATCTGCACGACTTTCTTACCCGGCGGCTCGAACAGCTCGGAGATTGGATAACCCTGCGCGAGTATTTGCAGCGCGCGGCCGGGCTTGAGATTCATCGCGGTGAACTGCCCGCTCTGCAGCGAGAAGGTCCCATCATCATTTTGGCCGGACTTGATGTCCTTGTCGGGCGAGCCAACGTTGACGGGATTGAACAGCGTCTTGGCGATCTGCGTGCCGGAGTAGACGAAATCGGTGCTGGGCGCAAGCTCCGGGGATGGTGTTGCAGCGCCGCCCGCACCGCCGGCTTCCTTCGCCTTTTCAGCGCGATCTTTCATGATCGACGGTTTGCGCTCGACCTGGACTTTCTGGCCCTTGGGCATAGTCACGCCCGCCTTCACCTCACGGTCACCTAGGTCAACGCGGGCGAGGCGCTTGGCTTCGACGAAGACGCCTTGCTTTACCTTCTGCCCGGTTTTCACATCTCCAGAAAGGACATCAGAGACAGCATCGGACGGGATGAGGAAGACGAAATCGACGCCGCGGTCTTCGCTCTTGAGATCGACGATCAGGAAGTCATCGAGCTTGTTCGACCAGAGCGCCTTGCCATTCTCGAGAGTGCCGATCGGATAGAAATTCTTCCCCCCGCCGCACAGGCGGACGGCCCCGGTGCTGATGCGAAGGATGTGATCGTTGTCGGCGGCGTCCTTGGTGAAGAAGAGCCGGACGATGAGCTGAATGTCGCTGGGGTCTTTCTTCCAGATGACCGGGCGGTCGTGCGGGCCATTCAATTCCGCGTCGATCTGATTCTTGGTCAGATCCTGATCGATACGAAAAACACCCGGCTCCGGGACGGTGACCTGCGCCGTTTTGCCGGGCAGATTAAGCGCCGTGCGCGATGCGCCGACCTGCACGCCGAGTCGCTGGCCGAAGAGCTCATCGGCGTAATCCGGGTGGATCGATTGCAGTGTTCGATCGCCTGAAAGCGATCCGGTGCTCAGCGTCTGCACCACCGAGAGGAGCATGTCATCGACGGCGGGGAACAGGCTCTTCTTCTTCTCGGGAGTGAAGTTGTTCTCGGTGAGCTGGGAGATGATGTCGGCGGTGCGTTGCCGACCGCCCTCGCGAGAGGCAGGGATGGTCACCTCATCACGGTCGGCGACTTCATAGCGCGCGTATCCGCCAACGCTCGGCCCAAAGGGCATCGCGGCGGCGGCAAGTGCGACGATGCCGGCTGTGAAGAGGCCCGCGATCACGCCCATCACCGCCCCGCCGACGCGATCGATCGCCACCGGCAGGCGGATATTGCCCGGGACGGTCTTATCGACGATCACCCGGAAGATGACGTAGACCAACGCGAACAGCCCGCACAAAACCATAGACGTCGCATAGTCGGCGGCCTTGCCTTGGAGCAGGGTCGTGATGACCGCTTCGTGATATGAGACGGCGATGACGGCGGCGACGACAGCGCTGACAGCGGAAAAGGTCGCACTGAAAAAGCCTTGGGCGTAATGGAAATAAGCGATCACGCCAATGATCGCGATGATGAGGATGGTCAGGATCATGTGCTGCTTCCGTACGACTGCTTCATGCTGCCGGCTGACGCGGTTTGGCTCGGGCGGCTCCGCCGGGCGGTTCATCGCCGGCTTTCATGACGCGTAAGACTTCCTGCACGCTGGTTTCGCCGGCTTCGACCTGCGCGAGCGCGGCTTCCTGGAGATACTTGCCGCGCTGCTTGCGAAACAGCGCTTTGAGCTGGTTCTGCGACCCGCCGGCTTCGACCACCGCCTTCACGTCCTCGTCGATGCCAAAGACTTCATAGACGCCGATCCGGCCCTTGAAGTACAGCTCTTTGCAGAACTCACACATGACCGGATTCCCCTTGGCGTCGCGCATCGGCTGGGTGCGGGCCTGATAGAGCTTGCCGACTTTGTCCGGATCCATGTTCAGCTTCTTGAGGGTGACCGGATCGGGCGTGTAGCCGGCCTTGCAGGCGGCGCAGAGGCGGCGGAGGACGCGGCCGGTGATGACCATGCGAAGGTTCTTTACCGCTTTGCGCTCATCGCCGATCAATTTGCGCCACACGGCCAGCGCTTCGAACGTCGAGCCCGCGCGCAAGCCGACGTAGACGCGGCGGTTTTCTCCGCCGGCGTAGCTATTGAGCGCGGCGGCGACCTTGGGATCGTCCACCTTGCTGGCCATGATCACATCCGCTTCCTGGCTGATGACCCATTCGACTTTCTTGGCTTCCTCGCCGGGCGGCATGTTCCCGGCAATCTTGTTCTGCGTGATGCCTTCCAGATCGGTGCCCGGCTCGGATTCGATCGTCTGGATGTGCTGGAGGAACGCATCGTGCCCGCGGGTGATGGCGTAGAGGAGCGTCGTCAGCCCCTGGCCCTTGGGCGTGGCGACGAGGACGACTCCGGAATTGTCCTTGATGACCGCTTTGACGAACTCGAGCTGATCGTCGGTCAGTCCCAGGTCATCGAGCCTTTGCGTGTACTTCTTCTTGGGATCGATGACCGCGCGGAGCTGTTCGCCAGCACTTGAGCCGGCCGTGGTGATCTGAATCTCGTGCTTCTGCCCGTCGAGCGTCACCTTCATGGAGCCGGTCTGCGGCTTGCGCTTTTCGTTGACGTCCATGCCGGCGATGGATTTGAGATATTCGATCGCCGCGCCGGCGCGGGCGCGTTCGATCGATTGCCCGGCGTAGCCGACGCCATCCACCATGTAGCGCACCTGCGATGCTCCTTCGCCGGGCGCGAGATCGACGCGCTCAGAGCTGCGGCGGAGGGGATCGGTGAAGAGTTTTTGCACCGCCTCATAGGCGGGAAGGATCGGATCATCGCTCTCGGGCGCGGGCAGGACGTTGCCGCTCTTGCCGATGAGCATCACCTCGCCCTGGACGACCTTCACTTCCTTCTCGCCGCCCTTGAGCGAGGCGATCCAGTCGTTGAACTTCCCGCCAAGATCGCTCAGGCCGACCTTGGAGTTGCGTATCGCCAGGTAGGTGCCGGCTTCGATGGCGACGATCAGGCAGAGCGCGCCCACGGCCAGTGGATAGCCCGGCAGCGCGAAGAAGAGAAAGAAGCCCAGTGCCCCGCCGATCATGTTGCCGATGTTCAGCGGAACGCGCGGAAGCAGGATTTCCTGCGAATCCTTGTCGATCCAGGTGACCAGTCGACCCCACAGGATCATGATGATCAGCAGCGGAATGACCTTCCACCAGGCGGTGTAGCTTCCGACGGGGACGTCGGCGGCTGCGAGCAGACCTAACAGAACCATTCAGACTCCTTGGGACACCACCCGGACTGTTGCATTGTAATGCGACGCCGCGTCTTACGCCAAAACCCTCCCGGGCAGCGTCACTCCAATGGTATGCTCGAATCGTCGCTTCTTCGAGGCGGCGGTCTCTCCGGATCGCGCGAGGCGGGCGGCGCGGATTGCGTCGGCCAGCCCGCGGTCGGCGGGAGATCGATCTTCTCGACCGTCGGCTCAGCGGTCGTCGTCGCCGTTGCCGCGGCGCGTTCGTGCTTGGGCTTGGGCATCTCGCCACTCAGCGGGACGATGACCGTCTTCTCCGTTTCGCCGCGGCGGATGACTTCAAAAGCGTTGGCCATTTCCCCGCCGAGCTCGCGCAGGCTCACCCCGCCGCAGGATGTGAACAGCAGAAGCACCGCGCCGAGTTGAAGCAGGCCGGTGAGAAAGCCCGCGAAGACCTGAAAGCCCGCGGTGCCGATCATCGCGCTGAGACTGTGCAGCAGAATGATGGTCAAAACAGCGGCAAAGGCGGCGTAGAACTGCGTCTTGTTCTTCACCAGGTGCGGGTAGATCACGCAGACGAAGATGAAGGCGACGATCGCGGTGGTGACGCCTTCCATCTGCGGAACGACGACGGCGTCGGCGAGGGGGGTCATTTTGCTGACGATACAACAAATTGCACATCTGCCCAACTGATGGAAGCGACGGATGGGTGCACCTGCACCGTTGGATTGTTCTTGTCGAGGATGAGCGGCCTGTCGAACAGATTCATCGGCGGGCAGTTGTAGGGCGCGGGCTCGGCGGCGATGCGAATGGCGTCGTGGCCGTTAAGACCTTTGGCGGCCTGCAGTCGCGACGTGCTTGATCCGCAGTCGCGGACGAAAGCCCTGATGTACGCGTAGCCGGGCGCACATAATGCGATCAGCATCAGCGGGCCGAAGATCCATTTGAGCCGCGCAGAAAATCGCGCTGCCGCTTCCGCGCCCATCGTGACACACCCGGCATGGGCGAATGGTCGCCATACCGTCGGGAGCGCGAAGGTGCCGATCAGAAGGATGACGTCGAGCAAGAGACCGAATCGCGCGTATTCGGGGGGCTTGCCGCTGGCCAGGAAAAGGAACTGGGCCGCCACCAGGCCCGCCGGCACAAGCAGCACCAGGGGCAGCCGTTTCATGACCAGCCCTGCGATTCCGAACGTCGCCAGCAGAGGGGTCGCGCCCTCGCATGTGAGCATGACGGCGTTGAAGAAGCCGCCGATGCTCACGCCGTACATCGCGGAGGTGTTTTGAAGATTCGAGCGCAGCAGTTCGCGGTGGAAAAGCAGGTTGAACGGGACGAAGGGGTTGGTGATGACATAAACCAGCATGCCCAGCGCGATCGCCAGCGCCAGAATCTTCGCTCGCCGCCATTGCATCGCTGGCAGCACAGAGAAAGCGATGACGCCGGTGAGAATCATCCCGAACGCAGCGCCGGCGAAAGTCCCGGCAAGAAACGCCCATTTGATCGCGCCGGTGTCACGATGCTTCATCGCGGCGGCGATGGTGAGGAGAGTTAGCGTCGCGCCCGCCAGATGAGGCTTGGCCTCGTGGGCCATGGTGATGACGACCGGCATGCAGGCGAAGCAGATTCCCCCCGCCGCCGCCAGCAAGTCGCTGCTCGTCAGTCGGCGGACAATCCAGAAGATGGTGGCCGCGCCGATGACGCCCCACATCGCCGAGTACGCGCGGGCGACGGTGTAGAACTTGCCGAATTCTTCCGGATGATCGAGGTACCAGGCCTGGTCGGATTTGGGATGGAGAAGGATTTTGATCAGCGCGCCAACGGGATAGATCCACAGCCCGCCGTACTGGTAGAGGCGCGGATCGCCGCGCATCTGCTTGATCTGCGAAAGGGATTTGAAAGTGATCATCTCGTCGGGCTGATAGCTGAAGAGCCGATAGCGGCGGATAATTTCAGCGCGCTGCTGATCGGTTTCATTCAGCACGACGGGACGGGAGCGATCGGCGATGGGATTGGCATCGACATCCGCGCCGCGCTCGATCGACTCCGCGGGAGCGAGGGCGGTGATTTTCGCGCCGCTCCAGGGCTCCCGGTCGCCGAAGAGAAACGGATCCGCTGCCCGGGAAGGCAAGCCCCAGTTGATGCCGGTGAAAAAGACCGCCGCGGCGAAGAGAACGACCAGCGGCAGTGCGAGCTTGCTCACGATGCGAGTGTAATCGAACGCCGACAGCGGGTTTCTTGACCCACTTCCCCCCTGCCACTACCCTATCGCCGCGCTGGTTCGTGCAATTTTGCACGATCTCCGGCGGAGTGTGTCAACGATGGCCAGGAAAGACGACGGTGGCGAGTCGCACGCCGGTTTGGCCATCGTCGGCTTGCAGGTCGCGATCGGCGTCGGCGTGGGATACGTCGTGGGACGCTGGCTCGATCAGCGTTATGGTTGGACGCCGCGGGGAATGATGACCGGGTCGATGATCGGCCTGGCCGGCGGGTTGTACCTGCTGATCAAAGAAGGGATGCGGATCAACAAGGATTGATCCGCGAGGTCAGGGAGCACTTCGACAGACGATGCGCAGCCTGCTGCTGATTCCAGTGAGCATCCTGGCGACCGCGCTGTGCGGCGAAGCAAGCTGCGCCGCGCTCAGCCGAGATCCGCACACGATGGAAATGAGTTGGGCGATCGCCGCGATTCTCGCCGCCTGCATGGCCGCCCTCGCGCCGATGTTCTTCACCCGCAACAGCGATCAATTGGCGGTCTCACAGGCGGCGCTGGCGGGGAGCATGTTGCACCTGTTCGTCGCCATCCTGCCGGTCGGCGTTTGCATCGCCGCCGGCGTTCCGCTCCATCGCGCGTTCATCTACTGGCTGGTGCCGATGTACTGGACGAGCCTGATCGCGCTCGTGGCCATCTATTCGCGGGCGATCAAATCCGCCCGCCCCGCAACCAAGGCATAAGAGCCGCTCATGCACATGCTCATTCTCCTGGCTTCGGCAGATCCGATCGAACACGTGCTCCCGCATCCGCTGTTTAGGCTGGGCGGATTAACGGTGACCAACCAGATGTTGATGGCCGTCGTTGCCGCGGTGCTGATGCTGCTGATTTTCCCGACGCTTTTCCGCGACGGCACCGGCGCCCCGCCCAGCGGCGCGAAAAACTTCTTTGAATCGATCATGGAATTCCTGCGGGTCGAGGTTTTCCGCCCCGCGCTCAAGGAACACACCGACCGGTTCGTTCCCTTCCTCTGGACGCTTTTTTTCTTCATCCTCTTCTGCAATTTGCTGGGGCAAATCCCGATCAGTGAAATCATCACCGCCCTGACCGGGCGCGAATCGCACATCGGCGCTACCGCCACCGGCACGCCGACCACCACGGCGGCGCTGGCGATCATGGCGTTCTTTTTTATCCACCTCAACGGGACATGGCAGGTAGCGCGATCGCTGATGGATGGGACGTACGGGCATCACGGACATCACGAGGAACACTCGGCCGACGGCTCACACGGGCATGAAGCGGCACATGACCTGGAGCATGTCCGCGGCGATGCCCTCGCCGCGGACGTTCCAGCCGACTTCAAGGCGATCGGCAGTCCAACCAAGCATTACGAAGACGATGAAAGCTTCGCTAAGGGCCACGGCCACGACGGCGTCCGCCAAGGCGACGGCGAGGATCATGGTCACGGCAAGGAGATGAACCCGGTGGCGGCGGTGATCCTGGCGCCGCTGCTGTACCTGTGGAACTTCGCGCCGCACCCCTTCAAGCCCGGGCCGGGCGGAAACCCGATCATGTGGGTTCCCGACGTGATCATGTGGGCGATTCTGCTGATCCTGGAACTGATCGGCGCGCTCATCAAGCCCTTCGCGCTGATGATTCGTCTCTTCGCCAACATGATCGCCGGGCACATCGTGCTGGCGGCGTTCATCCTACTGATCCCGGTCGCGGGAGGTTTTCTCGCGTCGATTCCAACCGGCGCGCCGGTGACGCTTTTGAGCCTGCTCATCCGCGTGCTGGAATTGTTCGTCGCATTTTTACAGGCGTACATCTTTACGTTTCTGACGACCCTGTTCATCGCCAGCGCGGTGGCGCCGGAGCATTAAAAAAAGCGGGCACCAGGCCCGTCTACGATCATCCCGTGAGCAGCCGACGCCCGGGTAAAAACTACTTAAGTTCGGCACAACATCATCCGCGTCGCAGGCGAGACCATCGTGTCGCGTGTGCCGCATAGTCCGGACGAAAAGTCCGGGAGGAGCTTTCAATGTTCGATGTTCTTGCACAGGCGGCGCCCGCGCTGTCCAACGCGTCCGGATTGGGCGTGCTGGGCGCTGCGATCGGCGCGGGGCTGGTGGTCTACGGCGGCGCACGCGGCATCGGCCACCTCGCTGGCCAGGCGATGGAAGGGATCGCGCGTCAGCCCGAGGCGGGCGGGCGAATCGGAACCAACATGATCATCGCCGCGGCGCTGATCGAAGGGTTCACCTTCTTCGCCTTGATCGTCTGCCAGGGGGCGATCGCGCGCATCGGCCCGATTTTCGAGCAGGTCATCAAGTAGTTTTTCAGCGCTTCGGCGGTGGCAAGCCGCCGAAGCGCTTTTTTGCAACCACAGGTGAGGTTCATGCTCAAGCGAATGGTTTTAATGCTGGCGTTGATCGCGTGGCTGACGCCGGGCCTGGCGCGCGCCGCCGACCCACCCGCGCCCCCGCATAGCGAGACGTCCACCACGGAAGTGCACGTTGCGGAGCACGGCAGCGCGCACGACGCGGCTGGCGGCGAACATGAGAAGCCGCCGCTCATTCCCGATCCGATGAAGCGCGAGACGCAGCTTCAGGCGCTGTGGGTGGTCATCATCTTCGTCATCCTGCTGGCGGTTCTGTATCCGACGGCATGGAAGAACGTGCTGGCCGGATTGAAGGCGCGGGAGAAACGCATTCGCGAAGACATTGCCAACGCCGAAGCCGCGCGAACGAAGGCGGAGGCGACGCTGCGGCAGTACAACGAGCAGCTCGCCACCGCGGAGGGAAAGATCCGCGACATGATGAACAAGGCGACCGCCGACGCCGAGAAGGTCGCTACCAATCTCCGCATGCAGGCGCAGACCGAGTCGGAGGAGATCAAGCAGCGCGCGACCCGCGAGATCGAAGCGGCTCGGCAGCAGGCGGTGGCCGACTTCCGCATGTATGCCGCCGAGGTCTCCACCAACATCGCCGAGAAAATCCTGCGGCGGAACCTCAACTCCGACGATCAGCGCGAGCTGGTGAAAGAGAGTCTCGATCAGCTTCAGACCGCGGGGAAGGTTTAATCCATGGCGTATCGAGAACCAGAACATCCTTCGCCGACGGCTGTCGCGTATGCGCAGTCGCTGCTCGAACTGGCGAATGAGCAGAAGCAGGCGGAAGCGGTTGGAAGTGAGCTCGCGGATCTGAAGAAGATCCTGGATGAGAATCCATCGGCGCGCGAGATCTTCGTCAATCCGTCAGTAGGCGTGGAAGAGCGGGCCCAGATTCTCGACCGGGTTCTTCGCGGCAAAATTTCGCCGCTGCTCTACAGCACGATCGGCGTGCTCAATCAGCACGGGCGGCTGGGGCTGATCGGACAAATGGCGTCGGCGTACGACGATCTGCTCGATCAGCAACTCGGCAAAGTCGAAGTGGACCTCACCGTCGCGCAGCGCTTGTCGCCTGAGCAGCTCGAAACCGCGCGACAGAAGATCACCGCGGCATTGGGACGCGACGCGGTTCTGCATCAGTACGTCGATGAGAACATCATCGGCGGCGTGGTGCTGCGCGTGGGCGATAAGCTCATCGACGCGAGCGTGAAGAATCAATTGCAGGCGATGAAGCATCAGCTTCTTTCGACGACGACAAAGTAAAACGACAGAGCTTTTTGGAGCGAATATGGCCATCAACGTGGCGGAAATCACCAGTGTCCTTAAGCGCGAAATCTCCAGCTTCGAGCAGAAGGTCCAGGTCAGCGAAGTCGGGACAGTCATCGAAGTCGGTGACGGCATCGCGCGCATCTATGGCCTGCAAAACGCCATGGCGGGTGAGCTGCTGGAATTTGAAAACGGCACGATGGGCCAGGTCTTCAACCTGGAGGAAGACTCCATCGGCGCCGTCATCTTCGGCAACTACCTGGAGATCAAGGAAGGCGATACGGTCAAATCCACCGGCCGCCTCCTGGAAGTGCCCGTCGGGGACGCGGTGGTCGGGCGAGTCGTCAATCCGCTCGGCCAGCCGATCGACGGCGGGCCGGCAATCTCGATGCAGGAGACGCGCAAGATGGACATCATCGCGCCCGGCATCGCCGACCGAAAACCGGTGACCGAGCCTATGCTGACCGGCATCAAGGCGGTCGATTCGATGATCCCGATCGGGCGCGGTCAGCGCGAGCTGATCATCGGCGATCGCAAGACCGGCAAAACGGCGATTGCGCTCGACACGATCATCAACCAGAAGGGCAAAGGCGTTAAGTGCTTCTACGTGGCGATCGGATCGAAGGAATCGACCGTCGCGGGCATCGTCGAGGTGCTGCGCGCGGCCGGCGCGATGGAATACACGACCGTCGTCGTCGCCACCGCGGCCGACCCGGCGCCGCTTCAGTACATCGCCCCCTACGCCGGCTGCACGATGGCGGAGTATTTCATGTGGAAGGGCGAGGCGACGCTGTGCGTGTATGACGATCTGTCGAAGCAGGCGGCGGCGTATCGTCAGCTCTCGCTGCTGCTTCGCCGCCCGCCGGGACGCGAGGCGTATCCGGGCGACGTGTTCTACTTGCACAGCCGGCTGCTCGAACGGTCGGTTAAGCTCAGCGACGCGCACGGCGGCGGATCGCTTACCGCCCTGCCGATCATCGAAACGCAGGACGGCGACGTGTCGGCGTACATCCCGACCAACGTCATTTCGATCACCGACGGGCAGATCTATCTCGAGCCGGAACTGTTCTTCGCTGGCGTCCGCCCGGCGATCAACGTCGGCATCAGCGTGTCGCGCGTCGGTGGAAACGCGCAGACCAAGGGCATGAAGAAAATCGCCGGCTCATTGAAACTTGACCTGGCGGCGTATCGCGAGCTCGAAGCTTTCAGCCAGCTTGGCACCGAGCTCGATGCCGCCACGCAGAAGCAGCTGGATCGCGGGGCCCGTCTGGTCGAGCTGCTCAAGCAGCCGCAGTACAAGCCGATGCCGCTGGAGCAGGAAGTCATCGCCATCTACGCCGCCACGCAGGGGCACATGGACGATGTCCCGCTCAATCGCATCCAGGAGTTTCAGACCGCCCTGCTTCAATACGTCGATACCTCGGCCCCGCAGATGCGGCAGGACCTGGCGACCAAGAAGGAGCTGAGCGGCGAGATCGAATCAGCCCTGAAGCAGGCGATCGCCGACTTCAAGGCCAAGGTCTGGAAGAAATAGCTCGGGGCGGAGAGTGTTGAATCGGCGG
>JADMIO013008388.1_pt1 | contig 53978 bp, 35 predicted proteins | sample 8958161 | NCBI WGS metagenome assembly JADMIO01 (sample SAMN16585339, study PRJNA669376) | soil metagenome | isolation source: Crop rotation soil | place: USA: Cullars Rotation, Alabama | collected 2011
TGGTGGAGGAGATGCAGCCGGAGCGCAGTCTGAGCTACTCGCCGATATTCCAAGTGATGTTCTCGTTGAACAACACGGGGAATGTGAGCGTGGGAGGGGATTGGGGATCAGCGGAGGAGGCAGGAGGAGGCGAGGGGCAAGGCGGCGGGCAAGGCGGCGGGGTGAGAGCGAGGATAAGCGGAGCAGAGGGGAGGACATCGAAGTTCGACCTCAACCTCGCGATGACAGAACGCGGCGACAGAATTGTCGGCTCACTTGAGTACAGCGCTGCTCTTTACGAAGAAAGCACGATACGCAGAATGATTCGTCACTTTGAGAATCTGCTGGAAGCCATCACACAGCAACCCGATGCGGCCATCTCTCAACTCACTTTGCTGAGCGAGGATGAACGCCGAACGCTTTTAGATGAGTTCAACCCCGCTTCATCGCTTTACCCTAATCACGTCAGGCTTCATCATCTGGTCGAGTCTCAGGCTCGCCTCACTCCTCATTCCACTGCCGTCTCTTTCCTCGGCAGCAGCCTTTCTTACCTCCAGCTTGATGAGCGCGCCAACCAGCTTGCCAACTTCCTTCGCTCGCTAGGCGTAGGCCCTGAATCTCTTGTCGGCATCTGCATGGATCGCTCGCTTGAACTCGTAATCGCTATGCTCGCAACGCTCAAGGCCGGAGCTGGTTACGTCCCTCTGGACGCTTCATACCCTGCCGACAGGCTCGCTTTCATGCTCGATGACGCGAAAGTATCAGTGTTGTTGAGCGATCAGCTACAGGCTCAGAGATTGCCTCAGACCGAGGCTCGCATCATCTGTCTGGATCAGCAGTGGGACGAGATTGCTCAATTTTCGACAGACAACCCGGCAGTGGAAGTCAGCGCCGACAACCCTGCATATGTGATCTACACGTCAGGGTCAACGGGAAGGCCGAAGGGAGTCGTTATCACGCACAGAGCAATCTGCAATCACATGCAATGGATGAAAGAAGAGTTTGGGTTTGATGAGACGACGAGAGTGATGCAGAAGACGGCGATAAGTTTTGATGCGTCGGTGTGGGAGTTTTACGCTCCGTTGATGAGCGGAGGAGAGTTGGTGATGTGCGCAGTAGAAGGGCACAGAGACAGCAAGCATCTGGTGAAGGCGGTGAGGGAAGAGAGGATAACGGACGTGCAAGTGGTGCCGACGATGTTGAGGATGATGATGGAGGAAGAAGGGGTAGAGCAGTGGGGAGAGATAAGGAGGGTGTACTGCGGAGGGGAGGCGTTGAGCGAAGAGTTGGTGGAGAAGTTGAGGAGCAGGAGAGAAGTGGAGGTAGTGAATCTGTACGGGCCGACAGAGACGGCGATAGACACGACGTACTGGAGGAGCGGGGGAGAAGGAGGAGAGCGAGTAAGCATAGGACGAGGGATAAAGAATGCGAGAGTGTACACGCTCGATGAAGAAATGGCGCTGGCTCCAATAGGAGTCGGGGGAGAAGTCTACATAGCGGGAGCGGGGCTGGCGAGAGGGTATCTCAATAGACCAGACCTGACGGCAGAGAGATTTCTGCCTGATCCGTTCAGCAAAGAAGCAGGGGCGAGGATGTACCGAAGCGGAGATAAAGCGAGATACCTTGCGGACGGAAATATCGAATATCTGGGAAGAGTAGACGATCAGGTGAAGGTGAGAGGATTCCGCATAGAGTTGGGGGAGATAGAGGCGGTCATCAAGCAGCACGAGATGGTCGCTGATGCGGCAGTCATCGTCACAGAGGACAAGGTGGGAGAGAAGCGGATAGTGGGATATGTGGTGAGCCGCGAAGGGCAGCGCATATATGTGGGAGAGGTGAAGAGGCGGCTGAGGCAGAGATTGCCAGACTACATGACGCCTTCGGCGATAGTTGAGATGGAGGAGTTGCCTTTGCTTCCCAACGGCAAGGTGAACAAGAAGGCTCTGCCAGAGGTGGACTACGGCCAGACGGCAGCAGCGCAGCAGGAAGGGCCGCGAGGACAGATCGAGGAGATGGTGGCGGGGATATTCGCTGAGGTGCTGAGGGTTGAGAGAGTGGGAAGAGAGTCAAACTTCTTCGAGGCGGGAGGGCACTCGCTGCTGGCGACGCAGGTAATATCGAGAGTGAGGAAAGTGTTGAAGGTGGAGTTGGCGTTGAGAGCGTTGTTCGAGCAGCCGACTGTGGCAGGGCTCGCAAGGACAATCGAAATGATGCGCCGAAGCCAAGCAGGGAGCAGCCAGGGAGAGGCGATCAAACGAGCGAGCCGGGAAGGAGAAGTGGAGTTGTCGTTCGCGCAGCAGAGATTGTGGTTCATAGACCAGCTAGAGCCAGCCAATGCGTTTTACAACATCCCGTCGGCGATGATGATCGCGGGCGAGCTGGATCTCAGCGCCTTCCAACGAAGCATCAATGAGATAGTCCGCAGGCACGAATCGCTCAGGACGAGCTTCGCCAGCGAGTCAGGCAAGCCCGCGCAGGTTATTGCAGAAGCAGGGCCAGTGGCGATTCCACTGATAGACCTGAGCCATCTCGATGAGCCACAGCGACAGCGAGAGTCTCAGCGATTAGCCAGAGAAGAAGCCTCGGAGCCATTCGATCTGTCGCAGGGGCCGCTGATGAAAGTCAAGATCATCCGACAAGCCGCAGATGAGCAGGTCGTGCTGCTGACGATGCATCACATCATCTCAGACGGCTGGTCAATGAACGTGCTGATGGAAGAAGTCTCTCACCTCTACGACGCTTACTCCAACGGCAGACAGTCGCAGCTTCCAGAGCTTGAGATACAGTACGCAGACTACGCCGTGTGGCAGCGACAGTGGTTGAGCGGTGAGAGGCTGGAGGCCGAGCTGGCTTATTGGAAGAAGCAGCTTGCGGGGGCTCCAGCGGTGATGAGCATGCCGACAGACAGGCCGAGGCCAGCTGCGCAGAGCTTCAGAGGAAGCAGCCAGGAGGTGGAACTGAGCGCACAGTTGAGCAGAAAGATTGTGGAGCTGAGCCGCCGACACGGAGCTACGGTGTACATGACGCTTTTGGCAGGGTTCAAGGCATTGATGTCAAGGTACAGCGGGGAGCGAGACATCGTTGTGGGGACTCCAGTGGCGGGGCGCAATCGGATAGAGACTGAGAGATTGATAGGGCTGTTCGTCAACACGTTGGTGATGAGGACAGAGGTGAGAGGCGAGGAGAGCTTCAGCGAGTTGTTGAGGCGAGTAAGGGAGGGAGTGCTCGAAGGGCAGAGCCATCAGGAATTGCCGTTTGAGAAGCTGGTGGAGGAACTACAGCCGGAGCGCAGTCTGAGCTACTCGCCGATATTCCAGGTGATGTTTTCGTTGAACAACACGGGGAATGTGAGTGTGGGAGGGGATTGGGCATCAGCGGAGGCAGGAGGAGAGCAGCAGGGCGGCGGGGTGAGAGCGAAGATGAGCGGCGGGGGAGCGAGGACATCGAAGTTCGACCTGAATCTGGCGATGAGAGAACAGGGCGACCGCATCACTGGCTCCCTCGAATACAGCTCTGACCTCTTCGATGACTCCACCATCCATCGCCTAATCGAACATTTCAAAAATCTGCTTCAAGCCGTCGCTTCAGACGACCTTCTGCCCATCTCCCTCATCCCCTTGATGAGTGACGATGAACGCCATAACATCCTGTTTGACTGGAATCAGACTCGCACCAACTTCCCTCGCCATTCGACCATCGCCGAGCAGTTCTCAATTCAAGCCTCGGCTCGCCCCGATGCTCTGGCCGTCGTCTTCGCCCGTGAGCGACTCACCTACAGCCAGCTAGATGACCGCGCCAACCGGCTCGCCAACTTCCTCGCTTCGCAAGGCGCGGGGCCTGAATCTTTGGTCGGAGTTTGCCTGCACAGGTCGGCAGAGATGATCGTCAGCCTGCTTGCAATAGCCAAGGCCGGGGCGGCTTATGTGCCGCTAGACCCTGCCTATCCCAAAGCCAGACTTGAGTTCATGGTAGAAGACAGCCGAGCCTCGCTCATCATCACAAGCAGCGAGCTTGCCCAAAGCCTGCCGCAGACGGCGGCGAGACTGGTCATCCTTGATGAGCAACAGCAGCAGATCAATCAACACAGCCCCGTTGCCCCGATTGTCGAGCAGAGCGCGGCCAACCTCGCTTATGTGACCTATACGTCAGGGTCAACGGGAAGGCCCAAAGGAGTGCAGATAGAGCAGCGAGCAGTCTTGAGGCTTGTGAAAAACAACACCTTCGCCAGGCTAGATGAGCAGGAAACGCTGTTGCAGTTGGCTCCGGTGGCCTTTGACGCCTCGACGTTGGAGATCTGGGGAAGCCTGTTAAACGGAGGGAAGCTGGCGGTGATGCCTGGGCAGCAGGCGACTTTGCACGAGATAGGAGAGCAGATACAGCAGCAGGGGGTGACGACTTTGTGGCTGACAGCCGGGCTGTTCCATCAGATGGTGGAAGAGGAGTGCGAGAAGCTTCAGGGAGTGAGGCAGTTGCTGGCGGGAGGAGATGTGCTGAGAGCGGGATCGGTGAAGAAGGCGCTCAGAGAGTTGGCTGGAGTGGAGGTGATAAACGGGTACGGGCCGACAGAGAACACGACATTCACGTGCTGCAACCGGATGAGAGAGGAAGCAGAGGTGGGATGGAATGTGTCAATAGGGAGCGCGATAGGGAGCACGAGGGTGTACGTGTTGGACGAGAAGCTGAATCCGGTTCCGGTGGGAGTGGCCGGGGAGTTGTGGACGAGCGGAGATGGATTGGCGAGAGGTTACTTGAACAGGCCAGAGCTGACAGCAGAGAGGTTCCTGCCCGACCCGTACAGCGAGGAGGCGGGAGCGAGGATGTACAGAACGGGAGACGAGGTGAGGCGCAGGGAGGATGGGAAGATAGAGTTCATAGGGCGAAGGGACAATCAGGTGAAGGTTCGAGGGTACCGTGTAGAGTTGGGAGAGATAGAAGAAGAGATGATGAGAGTGAGAGGGGTGTTGGAGGCGGCGGCGGTGGTGAGAGAGGAAGCAGGAGAGAAGAGGATAGTGGGATATGTGGTGGGAGAAGAAGGGGAGGAAGTAAGCGAGCGAGAGGTGAGAGAGGAGATGAGCAAGAGGCTGCCTGAGTATATGAGGCCGTGGGTGATAGTGGAGTTGGAGAGGATGCCGTTGACGACGAATGGCAAGCTCGACCGCAACGCTTTGCCTGCGCCGGATGCTATGGGAGCGTCGAATTCACGGAATTTCATTGCGCCGAGAGACATTGTTGAATTCAAGCTCGTTCAAATCTGGCAAGAGCTGTTAGACGCAAGCCCCATTAGCGTCAGAGATAATTTCTTCCTTCTGGGCGGCCACTCATTGCTCGCTGTCCGATTAATGGCGCGCATCAAACAACAGTTCGGCAAGAGCCTTCCGCTCACTACCTTGTTGCAGGGCGGCACGATTGAACACCTTGCCGCCGAGATTCGCCAAGAGGGCGATTCCATTTCCGGTTCGCCGCTGCTGGCGCTTCAACCCGGAAACGACAGGCAGCCTTTCTTCTGCGTCCACCCGGCGGGCGGCGGTGTTCTTTGTTACAAAGACCTCGTAGGCCATCTGGGGCCGGATCAACCCTTCTATGCATTTCAGGCGCGAGGCTTTGAAGAAGGACAAATTCCGCGCGACGATCTCGAATCAATGGCGCGCGAATATGTAAACGCTCTGCGCTTAGTCCAGCCTCGCGGGCCTTACCTTCTGGGCGGCTGGTCAATGGGCGGCATCGTCGCTTATGAGATGGCGCGGCAACTTCGCGAGCAAGGCGAAGAGATTGCGATGCTGACGCTGCTCGATGTTAAGTGTCCGATTGCCGAGGTCTGGAACGGCGAAGACGATGAAGACATCATCGCGCTCGCACGCACGATTGCGCTTTTCGCAAGAGACCTCGGCATTCCTGTAACAGACATTTTCGAGAATTGGGATCGCCTGATCAGCCTTGAGCCGCAAGAACAATTGTCATTCGTTCTTGAGATGGCAAAGCGCGCCGATCTTGTGCCGCCCGATTTAAGTCTTGAACAAGCGCTTCGCATTTTCAAAGTCTTCAAGGCGAATGTGCGAGCGATGAGACGCTACCAGCCGAAGGCGAGCGATCTCAAGATCACTTTGATTAGAGCGAGCGAGCGCGTGTTGAAGCCTACGAGACGACAGCGCATCAGGAATTTGTTGCAGCGAACGCCGATACTGCGCAACTTCTATCGCGATGCGCAAGACGAAGCGCTCGGATGGGACGCGCTCGCTTTGGGCGGAGTGGAGATTCACTGGGCTCCCGGCAATCACGACACGATGGTTGAGGAGCCGAATGTCAGAGTCGTAGCCGAACGGCTGAGAGCTTGCCTTGAACAAGCTCGCGCCGAAGGCTCAAGCTACGGGATCTATCACAGTCAACCGACTTCATTAGCCGCTTCCGTTTGAGCGGCGCGCGAGGGCGGGCCTCAAGGCTCGCCCGTGTGAACGCCTTCCAAAACAAACGGCAAGTCAGATCAATTCAATCGCGGGTTCAACAAGAGATTGCCGGGGCAGCGTGAAACCTCGGCAGTCGCTTGCGCGACTCTTACTGCTAGACCGGGCGGCCTTGTTCAAGATTGATCTTAGCTCAAGTTTGAACAAAGAGTCCCAACTGAATTCCTGGAGCAGAATTATGACAACCTCAACTGCAGAAACAAAAGTTACAATCATCGGCGCGGGGCTGGGCGGTTCGCTTATGGCCATCTATCTGGCGCGGCGCGGCTTCAAAGTCGAAGTCTACGAACGTCGCGGCGATATGCGGTTCGAGCCTGTTGCGCGAGGTCGTTCAATAAACATGACGCTTGCGGCGCGGGGCCTGAGGGCTTTGGAAGAAGTGGGTCTGCTCGATACTGTGATGCAGATGACAATTCCGCTCAGAGGCCGCCTTGTGCATTCGCTCGATGGCGCAGTCGCCTATCAGCCCTATGGAAAGAACGACGCCGAGGTGATACACGCCGTCATGCGCAACGAGTTGAACATGGCGCTGATGAATAAGGCGCAGGAATTTCCGAATGTGAAGTTCTTTTTCCATAAACGATGCGTGCGGCTCGATAAAGATAATGCCATCGCGCATATGCTGGACGAAAAGACGAACGAAGCGGCGGTGATAAAGTCTGACATAGTGATTGGCGCCGATGGGGTCTTTTCCACGATTCGGCAGCAGATCCACAGAGGCGAGCGCGCCAGCTACCAGCAGGATTTTCTCGACTGGGGTTATAAGGAACTGACGATCCCGCCTACGCAAAGCGGCTCTTATCAAATGGACAGTCGGGGGCTGCACATCTGGCCGCGCGGCGACAGCATGCTGATGGCGATGCCAAACTACGACGGCTCGCTCACCTGCACTTGCATACTTCCGTTCGAGGGCGAGCTGAGTTTTGAGACATTGAATACGCCCGAAGCCGTTACGGAATTCTTCAAGGCCAGATTCGCTGACGCTGTTCCGGTGATGCCGACGCTGATTGAAGATTTTTTGCGCAACCCCGTGGTCGAGATGATTACAACTCGAACCTCGCCGTGGCGCTACAAAGACAAAATCGTTCTGGTCGGGGATTCCTGCCATGCGGTCGTGCCGTTTTACGGGCAAGGCATGAATGCGGCGTTTGAAGATTGCCTGGTGCTGAACGAATGCATTGATGAATTCCCGGATCAATGGGACAAAGTTTTTGCGGCCTATCAATCGAGGCGCAAGCCGAACACGGATGTTCTGGCAGACCTTTCCAAGAGAAACTTCATAGAGTTAAGAAACAAAGTTCGTTCGCCTGTGTTCATCGCTCGCAAGAAAGTTGATGTGTTGATGAACAAGTGTTTCCCAAGCCTGTGGCTGCCGCTTTACACAATGATCACGCACATGACGGTGCCGATAGCCGAAGCCAGCGAGCGATACAGACGACAAAATCGCATAGCGAAATGGCTCGGTCTGGATGTCGTGCTGATGTTCGTCGCGCTATTTGTGGTCTTGAGAGATTCCTATGGGCGCATGTGCGCAAAGGAAAAAAGGACTCGCCCGACGCCTCGAACAGTCAAGGCTCCGGCGCTTTCGCCCGATTTTCAGCCGACTCATTCTCCTGATTTTCAGCCGATTCGCTTGACCGAACTGCCGAGGCAACGCGAACGGGCGGCGTCAGCCGCCGCAGTATCAGATCAATGATCAGTATCAGATCAATGACCTGCATCCGATCAATGTTCGCGCCGCATCGCTGCTTCTCGTCGTTTGTTCTCGCGCAATCCGAGCGACTCGCGAGAAACGCAACCGGGGCGACCGGCCTCTCAAAATCAATCTTCAAAAGACGGAGCAAAAAACATGAAGCTAATAGGACTTCTGATTCGAGCCTCGCGCGGGACGCTGGCTTTCGCAATACCGACCGGGATAATCAGCGGAGCGAGCAGCGCGCTGCTGATAGCTTTGATTAGCGCCGCGCTTAATGGCGGCGGGCCTTCGCGGTCAACCATCGCGTTGAGCTTTGCAGGGCTGGCGGCGGTGACGCTTTTCTCAAACATAGCGTCTCAAATTCTGCTCAACAGGCTTTCGCAAAGCGCCGTCTACGACCTCAGAGTCTATCTGTGCGAGCGCATACTGTCTGCGCCATTGCGAAAGATGGAAGAAGTCGGCTCGGCTCGCCTGTTCGCATCCCTTACAGATGATGTGATGGTGGTAGCCAATGTGCTGTTGAGCATACCGCCATTTTGCATCAACGCCGCCACTGTGGCCGTGTGCCTGATCTATCTGTCATTGCTTGCGTGGAAAGTCCTTGTAGCGCTGCTGGCGTTCATGGCTTTTGGCGTGATGATCTATCAAGCGCTTGTTATGCAGGGAGTGCGGTCGCTGAGGGTTGCGCGCGAAGATCAGGATGGATTGTTCAAAGCGTTGCGGGCGCAGACCGAAGGGTTCAAAGAACTGAAGCTCAATCGCCGCCGCCGGTTGGAGTTTTTTGATCGAGTAGTCAAACAGACCGCCTCATCATTCAAGGAACACAACAGAACGGGCATGAATTTTTATATCGCCGCCGCCAGTTGGGCTCAGTTGTTGTTCTACATTTTCATAGGGCTGTTGCTGTTTGTAATCCCGCTCATAAATCAGGTCGCCCCGCAAACATTGATGGGCTACACGCTGACAATACTGTTCATCTGGGGGCCGCTTGGAAGCATCATCAATGTGTTTCCGATGATAGGACGCGCAAAAGTAGCTTTGAACAAGATTGAATCCTTAGGACTCGCTTTGCAATCGCAAGCCGATGACGCAAACGAGGCGGCAAAAGATGAGCGATTGATTGATTGGGAACGGATTGAACTGTCAGGCGTGACGCACGCATACGCGGACGAAGGCGGCGACCGCAGCTTCGCGCTGGGGCCGATTGACATGACATTTCGTCCCGGCGAACTGGTCTTTCTGGTCGGCGGAAACGGGAGCGGAAAAACAACGCTCGCGAAACTGCTGACAGGGCTTTACGCCCCGGACGCGGGAGAGATTTCGCTCGACGGGCGGGCTATCACCAACGAGACGAGAGAGCAGTATCGCCAGCATTTTTCGGCCATCTTCTCTGATTTCTACATATTTGATTCCCTGCTTGGTCTTGACGCGCCTGATTTAGACGAGCAGGCCAGCTTGCACCTTTCGCGATTTCATCTGGATCACAAAGTGCGCATTGAAGAGGGCAAGTTTTCGACGACGGCTCTTTCTCAGGGGCAGCGCAAGCGGCTCGCGTTGCTGACATCTTTTCTGGAAGACAGGCGTTTTTATGTGTTCGATGAATGGGCCGCAGACCAGGACCCGCAATTCAGAGAGATGTTTTATATGCAGATACTCCCTGAGTTGAAGCGCAGAGGGAAAACGGTTCTGGCCATAACGCATGACGATAGATATTTCCGCATCGCTGATAGAGTGATAAAGCTTGAGTACGGCAAGCTCGCGGCGATTGAAGAGCAGGTCGCAAGCCTCGGCGCGTTCGCATCCGGGCAATCGCTCGCTCATTCTTCCGTAGAAATACCGCAGGCATGATAAAACGGGGCCGAAAAAATTCGGCCCTCACAAACTTTCGACTGGCAACAGTAAACTTTTCACTCGCAGCAACAAAGGAGGCCCTATGGACAGGTTCCATGAACGCGACGCTTTGCTTTACAAAGTGTTGATGGATCGCGATGCGAAATTTTCGGTCTGGCCAGCGAGCCGGACTATCCCGGTCGGCTGGAAAGAGGCGGGCGTGACTGCTTTGAAGTCGGAATGTTTCGCCTACATAAAATCCATCTGGAAAACGAGGCCGCCCCGAATAAAGCGAAAAATAGATGGATGAGATTTCAATCCGGCAAAGGCGCGTGGAAGCCTTCTGATGAAACTGGAAGTTGCGGGGAGCGTCAGAAGGCCGCAGCGCAACTTCGCTTCACGTTGTTATGTCCGACGCGGCGAGGCAGCCGCCGAGGAAATTTCGGTTCAAGGAGAGAAATGAAATGAGCGCTAGCACAGACCTCTACAAAGAAAAAACCGCCAGCGGCGGCTCGGTCTATCCGCAAAAGATAGCCCCAGCCCGGCACCAGATCAGCGAGCTGATAACGCATCGCTGGAGCCCGCGCGCTTTTGATGACTCGCTTCCGGTCGAGCGTCGCAAGACGCTTGCGCTGCTGGAAGCCGCGCGCTGGGCTCCATCCTGCTTCAACGAGCAGCCGTGGCGTTATCTGGTATTCGACAGCTCGAACCCTGAGGCGCTTGAGCGCGCGCGCAGTTGTCTGGTCGAGTTCAACTCGTGGGCTCGCAAAGCGCCGCTGCTTTTGTTGTCGGTCGCCCGCGACAAATTCGGCAACGGGACGCCCAACAGGCACGCGCAGCACGATCTGGGGCAGGCCAGCGCCAACCTTGTGCTCGAAGCTGTGCATCAAGGATTGGTGGCGCATCAAATCGGAGGATTCGACGCGGCCCGCGCGCGGCGAGAGTTCTCTATCCCCGAAGGCTACACGCCGATGGCTATGATCGCCATCGGATACGCTTATCGCGGAGCGCTCGATCATTTCCCCGGCATGTTGCGTTCGATGGAATTGCAGCCGAGAGATCGCAAGCCCATCAGCGAATTCGCCTTTTCGGGCAAATGGAGCGCTTCGCTCAACGAATGATCGGATGGCGTTTTCGGGATGATTCAAAAGAACTGGAAAGCTGCCGGGTGATTTATGCGAGTAGTAGCGTTGCTGTCAACTCATAACGACGAGCGGTTCATAGGAGCGAGCCTTGAGCACCTTTTCCGAGAAGGCGTTCAAGCCTATCTGATAGACAATTGCTCCACTGACCGCACGCTGCGAATGGCCGAAAAATATATCGGCAAAGGATTGATCGGCATAACAAGGCCGTTCATCAACAAAGCGGCAGACCCGCAAGCCCTGCTCAGATGCAAAGAGCAGTTTGTCGCGACGCTTGAAGCCGACTGGTTCATCAATCTTGAACCGGGCGAGATTGCGTTGCCTCCGCGTTCGAGCGGAACGCTCGTCGAAGCTCTTTCGCGCGCCGATTGCGCCGGGTACAATGCGGTCAATTTTATCGAGTTCGCTTTTGTCCCAATCAGAGAATCGCCCGATCACGATCATCCCGATTTTCAAACGACAATGCGATGGTATTACACGTTTTATCCGGGCTTCCCGCACAAAGTATGCGCGTGGAAGCGTCAGGCTGCCCCGGTTGATTTGACCTGGTCAGGGGGACACAGAGTCTGGTTCAAGGGGCTGCGGCTTTACCCGAAATCTTTTCTTATGCGGCGTTACATTTTTCTGAGCGTCGCGCATGCGAAAAGAAAATTCGGTCACAACAGCCGCCCCGACTCGCCGAGGGCAGCCTGGCAAAATTGGCAGCCGAGCCGCCGAGACCTTGAGAGCGGAGCTTTAAAGCTTTCGCCGAAATCCGAGTTGCGTTGTTATGTCTCTGACGATCAACTTGACGCTTCCAATCCATTGAGCCAACATTGTTGGGGCGATATGCAATGGATGACAGAAGCCGCAACCGCTGGCGATGCGGCCAGCCGCTGATTGGAGTAAAAAAATGTTGAGCGCAAGTAGGGTGCATACATTGATGCCGTCAGCTTCATCCCCGTGGGTTTTGATTCGCAAGCCGAATCCGCAAGCCGAAATGAGGATGTTTTGTTTCCCGTATGCCGGGGGCGGGTCGCTGATCTACAGGGCCTGGTGCGATCTGCTGCCGCCGGATGTCGAAGTCTGTTCTGTCCAGTTGCCGGGAAGAGAAAACAGGCTTATGGAGACTCCGTTCAAAAGCATCGGCCCGCTTATCAGGGAATTGGAAAAAGTGATGTTTCCATACCTGAGCAAGCCCTTCGTTTTGTTTGGCCACAGCATGGGCGCGAAGGTAGCTTTCGAGCTGGCGCGAGCGCTGCGCAAGCATTACCGCATAGAGCCTGCTCATTTGTTTGTTTCCGGCAGCCCTTCGCCGCAGGCGCCGCCCGATAAGACATTGAGCTACAATCTGCCTGAAAAAGAGTTCATAGAGGAATTGCGCCGCCTGAACGGGACTACGGGAGAAGTCCTCGATAACCCTGAACTCATGAAGTTGATGCTGCCGCTGCTGCGATCAGATTTCGAGCTGGTGCAGACATACTCCTACGCGCCGGACGCGCCGCTCGAATGCGCGATCACAGCCTACGGCGGACTTCAGGACATTGAAGTGACGCGCGAATATCTGGACGGCTGGCGCGAGCATACAACTTCGTCTTTCAACCTGCGAATGCTGCCGGGAGATCACTTCTTTGTGAACACCTGCCAGCGCGCTTTAGTTGATTCTGTTTCTATGGAACTGCATCGGGTCAGGATTCGACTCGGTATCGGAGACTTTCAAGCATAAACCTGCCTTCCGCTCGCAATCCCGGCGACTCCTGTTGCCGGTCGCGAGCGCTCTTGCCCTTCAAAAGATTGCCGAATGTAGCTTGTAATACAGCGCGTTGGTTCGCGCTAAATCGCAAAGGCATCCAATAGCGCGGGGATAGGATTGGCCTGCTCGCGCTGGCAAGACGCGGATTCGCAAAGAGCATTGCTGCCAAAGCAGCCGTGGCTTTTCAAAGCTCACCGGACGGTAAATCGGCCCGTCAAAGTCCGGGCCAATTATGAGGACATCGTGAACACAGCATCATTGATCACACCAATTCTTTCCTGGCGTCCTCCGCGCAGAAGCCTCAACTTCCAACCGGAAAACATACAGGTCTGGCGCGCGTGGCTAGATCAGCCGCCGTCGCATGTAGAGAAACTCCTCGAAACGCTGTCGCCCGACGAACGCGAGCGGGCGGAGCGCTTTTATTTCCAGAAAGACCGCGACCACTACATTGTAGGCAGAGGCACATTGAGAATAATACTGGGCAGGTATCTGAACATCGAGCCTGATGCGTTGCGATTCGCTTACAGCGCTTATGGGAAGCCTTCGCTCACGAGAGAGTTCGGAGGCGACTTTGTTCGCTTCAATCTTTCCCACTCCTACGGGCTGGCGCTGTTCGCTGTAAGCCGGGGCTGCGAGGTCGGCATTGATCTTGAGCTAATCAAATCCGACTTTGCTACGATGGCGATTGCCGAGAAATTCTTCTCGCCAAGAGAAGTGTCCGTTTTGCAAAGGCTGTCGCCGCACTATCGAACGGAGGCTTTCTTCAACTGCTGGACTCGAAAAGAGGCATACGTCAAAGCGAGGGGCGAAGGGCTGTCGCTCGCGCTCGATAAGTTCGATGTTTCGCTTGCGCCGGGCGACCCCCCCGCATTGCTTTACGCGGAGGGCGATCCGCGAGCGGCGAGAATATGGGCGTTAAAAGAACTGACGCTCGACCGTGGCTACGTGGGCGCGCTGGCTGTTAGACTGCAAGGCGAAGAAAACCCCGCGCTTATTTGCCACTGACTTGTTTTTAGAACGCAGACTTGTTTTTAGAAATAGATCGGAGGCAAGATGAAAGCTGCGATCCGAACGCCCGGCATCAGCCGTTTGGGAGGCGCGATGATGAAGCGAAGAATTAAGCTCAAGCGCATTGCGGTATGTTTCGCGCTCGCAGTCGCCGCCTGTCTCCTGATTTCCAATTTGCCCAACTTCGAGCCGCTCGGCATGCCCGACCTCGATAATCTGGGCGAGCCGCCCGCGCGCGACCCGCTTGAACAAGTGGCCGCAAGGTACGCGCCATTCATCTATCAGGCGACGGATAAAAAAAGGGGACGTCAGGATTTGATCTCCAACATAGATTTCGATGGCGATCTAGTAGGCAACAACAACTGGGAGAATTTTGACAGGCGCAAGCTGAAGCCGACCGTCTACTACGCGGCGCTTGAAACCGAGACTCACTATTTCATCGCCTATCATCTCTATCATCCGAGAGACTGGAATCGTTTCACCCTCTGGCTCAACGATACGCATGAAAATGACGGCGAGAATTTGCAGGTCGTCGCCAGAAAAAGCGATGGCCGGGTCGTGTTGTTGTGGACTCAGGCGCATTACAATAGCTGGGTCTACACAAACCCCGGAACAGAGATTAACGGCGCGAGCGTTTCAATCGAAGCGCCTTTGCAGGTTGTGGATTCGGAGGGAAATTTGAGCGAAGACGGCCAGCACGCGGCTGTCTTTGTCGAAGCGGAAGGACATGGCATCTACGGATCAATGGATTCGAGCAGCGGCGTGAAGCTCAAACCGAACGGCTACGCTTTTGATAGCGGAAGCGGCATTCTGCTTCGCCCGAAGCGCGACCAAGAGACGGTCAGCGAGCCCGCGTCCACAACGTCAGGCGAAGCGGCTTATCAGCTTGATTCAATCACCGTGAAGCTGTGGCCGTTGCTCAGAGACGGAAAATTGACAGGCGACGGGCATCTGCTCGACGGCTCGTACCCATACCGCGACAAGCTGGTTGACATAAAAGATGTGCCGAGGTTTTATGACGGCAATCGCTTCAGCGGCCCTTTCGGCCCTGATCGCGGAATCTCGCCGTTCGCGCTCGATTTCAAATTCGAGCGCGGGACGCTTGGCGCGCTGTTTTTCAATCCGGCGGCGCGATACGCTGAAACGCTCAACATCGCGGGCCGCTGGTCAACGGATTATATCAATTACCCATTTCGATAAGAGAGGAGTCGAGCGCTTTATGGCGACGGCGAAACAAAGGGCGGTCGCGCATTCCATTGACATTTCAGATGTCATGAATGCTACAAAAGGCGATAGGGCGGGGCGAGCGAAGCGCGCAGGCAATCCCCTTGCCTGCGCGCTTGCGGGGGCGGTCGCGCTCCTGTTGCTGGCAATCGGCGCCGATGCGCACCCAAGCTGGGGACTGGTTGTTGATCGTCAGGGCCGAATATATTTCGGAGATGTGGACAGCAACTCTGTATGGAGAACATCGCCCGGCGGGCCTGTCGCGCAGGTTGTTGCGGGCAAGCATTCGCATGAGCTTTTCATGGATGAGAATGGAAACCTGTACGGCGAGCATGTCTACTATGACGCGGCGAACGACAAATGGATAAGGAGCCTGTGGAAGCTTACGGAGCAAGGACAGATGGAAGAGCTTCTGGCGCCGACGGCTGATGTGCCGCGCGGCATAGGATTGCTGATGGACAAGCTCGGCAATCATTATGGCTTCGCGATTTCTGCCGACGGCAATCAGGAATATGTTCTGGTGAAAAAAGCGCCTGATGGCAGTCTGGCGAATCTGGCCGGAAGCCAGAGCGGATACGCCGACGGGAAGGGAAGCGAAGCCAAATTCAAAGCCGTTCAGGCTAAGGTGTTCGGCCCGGACGGCGCTATTTACATTACAGACGGCGCGTGCGTTCGCAGGATTGCGATGGACGGACAGGTGACGACGCCGGGCGGCAATCCGCTGGGCGCAGTCGAGCAGGGAGAACATCCGAGGCTGCTGGGCCTGACGGTTGATCCGAGCGGGAATATTTATGTCGCCGACTATGAAGCGCACTTGATTCGCCGCATCAGCCCCGACGGCTCTGTGACGACTGCGTTTGAGTCAGGCTCATTATGGTCGCCGTCTGGAATCGTTATGGTCGGAGACGCTTTGTATGTGCTTGAGCATCGCCCCGAAAGCGTAACCGGGTTTCTGATGGCTTCGACCGGGCCGAAGGCGCGCATACGAATTCTTGAGCCGGGCGGCAAAGTCCGAACAGCGGCCACTTTGGGAAGCTGGACGGGCGCGGGAATCGCAGGCGGCGCTTTGTTTACTGCGCTTGCGGCGGCAGTGGCGCTGAGGCGAACGCGCAAACGATCCGGGCGATAAAGCTAGCGCGGATCGTAGCGCGAGAATTTGCGGATGCTGATGAAAACGGCAAAAGCGATTTCCAGCAATAAGAATGCGATTGGAAAGGCCGCTTGTTTGAGCTGGCCGCCAATGGTCAAGCTCGGCAATTGAAATGGGGCGGGGGACAAATCATCTCTGCTTTCGGATTGTCCGGCCCACGGTCTTTTCAACGCCAGCGCATTGATTTGAGCGGGGAGCAATTCCTGATCTGAATATTGCTCGACAGCCGAATGAAATGCGTTATATCCATCCATGCCTGTGCCTGCCATTATCTCCATCGTGTCCTTGAAAGCCCCATAAGGCGAGACCATCATTGTCCGGCGGGCGAATAGCATCCGGCGCGCGAGCAGGTTCTCGCGCTCTTCATTCAAGGCGCCGATCTCCTCTCGTTTTCGATCTATCCATCGCTTCTTCAATTCGATGTACCGCTGCCACGCTTGCTCAACGCTGGCGTTTTGAGCTTTCAAGGCTGCGGCTGCGGCGCGGTTTTCGGCTAATTCATTATCAACGAGGCTCGCCTCTTTTACGTAAATTTCCCGCCGCGAATTTTGCGAAGGAGGGACAGGCCGAAGCGATGCGGCGATGTAGGGGACGAGGCTCGGCCAGATAATCACGGCCATAACCCACACAGACATGGAGGAGGCCAGCGCGACCGACGATGAGCGAACAGTTGTTGATATGGCCATCCCTATCGCCGCAAAAACAGAGAGCGTCAAAAGCGAAATCAGGCTGATGACGGCAAGCTGCGCCAGCCGGTCTTTTGTTAAATGAAAAGCTCCGCTGCCGAAGGTTTTTATAACGAACGCGTATAAAGCGAGCGAGTAGCCGAGCGCTGCCGCGAGAAGCAATATCAGGGCTGACAGTTTCGCGAAAAATATGGTGTTTCTTGAAATGGGCGTTGACAGCAGCAATTTCAAAGTGCCTGTCTCTTTTTCTCCGCTGATGGCGCGATGCGCAAGCAGTATGGCGACCAGCGTCATTAGGACTCCGATGATAAGGTTTAAATCTATTCTCGGAAACAGCCTGCGCAATGGCGCGATGTCTTCGCTCGACGGGTTGAGCGAGACGGGATCGGGCTGAATCGTAAACTCATCGGAAAGACTGTCGTACACGCCATTGAAGAGCGGCAAAAGCGGCGGCACAGGCCGGGTGATGATATGCGCCCCGGTCGCGCTCTCGCCCTGATGAATGCTTTGACGAGCCGCGAAATCTTCGAGCAGCCGATTGTAGTGTTGAGCCTGTATGGACGCGGCGAGAGGAACGAGCGCGGTCAGCGCAATCAACGCCGAGGCGTATGTGAAACTGTTCGCAATGTCGCGCATCTCTCGAAGCAACACCATCAAAAACATTTCTACCTCACATCGTATTTTTCAAAACGCCAGCAGGCTGCGATTGCGAACGCGGCGGCCCACAACAGCAGCGACGCGAAAGGCAGAAGGGTTGAGCGAAGGCTTGCGCCAAACGGTTCGGGTTGACGCTGCTGGCTTGTGACCTTCTGCCGAGTTTCTTCTATGAGTTTTGCGCCCTCGGCGCGGGGCAGATCAAAACCGCGTTTCAAGGATTCGATTATGGCGTCCCTTTGCAATTGCAGGTGTTGAAGATAATCGCTATAAGCGCTGGCGCCGGTTCCGGCTAAATTGCTTTGAGCCGAAAGCAGGGCTCCGGCTGGCGAGAGGGCCGAAAATAACTGCGCGCGATTAACTTTCTCAAGCTTGCTGGCCAGAAACTCGTCCGTTAGCTGGCGATCCATATCAATTGTGCGAAATATTACATCGCGCGAATTGGGCAGTTCAAAAATAGATTTGGCGCCGGGCGCGGCTTGCATCTCAGGCTGAATGATCTGATCGCGCGCTTCGCGCAAACGCGCTTCGAGCTGATTGTAGGACGGAGATGGAGATAACAGTTCAGCTATCAGGACTGCCGTGTTGGGCAGCACAAAAACGATGGTTCCCCATCCGAGAAGGGCGATTACTATGGCGGATTTTGTTTGCGCCGTGACGGTCGAAATAAAAAGCCCTATGAAAATAAACACGATTCCATAAAGCGCGCCCGTCGCAAATATCAACAGAACGCGGGCCATTGCCTCTGAGCCTTCGATTATTCCATGCGCGCTTTTCAGATAGATCAATTCCGCCGCGCAGGCGATTGCCAGCGGCAGCAGAAGGCTCAAGGATGCGCCGATGGCTTTGCCCAAAATCAGGGTTCGGCGCCGTATGGGTTGAGCGAGAATCGCCCGAAGCCCGCCCGTTTCTCGCTCTATGGTCACCGCTCCGAGCGAAAACATGAGGGCGAGCAACGAAACCAGCAATTTCATCATGAAGAACGTGTCGGGCGTTTCTGACCCCGCCGACAACGCGATCTCGCTGTCTTGCGCTCCGAAAGCTATTTGCTGGCGCACGCCAACGGGCCGGTCTACTTCTCCATCAAGCCCCTTGACGACGGCTGAAAGCGATTGCGGAACCTGCGTGGGAGGGCCGTGTCCCAGACCGATGCTATGGATGAATCTTCCATCGGCCATGCGGTATTCTACAACTCCGCCTATTACGGAATCGCTCTGAGCCGTCTGGTTGACTGACCAGTTGGCTAGCCTCGTGCGATAATCCGACGCCATCAGGTAAGCCGAAATCAATAGCAACGAGAGCAATATTAAAGAAGCGGCGGGGATTTTGTAGGTGGTCAGATTTTCAACAATCTCTTTGAATGCAATCAGGCGGATGGCAGACGTAGGGCGCAGAATGGTTGGTTGCGCTGCAATCGCAGCCTCTAATCGCAAGCCGGTTTCGCTCATTATCTCTCTTTCAATCTTGGAGATTGTTTCGAGGTAAAGTCGCTCGTTCGAGCGAATTGCGAACTGAATCGCGCGTCATCTGTCAGGTTGTGAGCGCCTGATGACCTGTTCGCCCAACTTAACTCCCTGGCAAGTTGGCTCTAACCGAATGTTCAATCACCCTGGGGGGCAAGATCAATTATGTAATAAAACCACTGTTTTCCACAACGAAGCCCTGCTCTTTGGCCGCCGGTCAGATCGCCTGACCGGGTTTAGTGAAATGCCCCTTTCATTAACTAGAGTTAGGTAAAGAACCAACCCTGACCTTGAGCAGGAGCTTCGCTGTGTTATCGAAAACACCTTTCGACGTTTTCCAACTTCAAAGAACTTTGCCTTAAGCGGCAGCATCAAACATCGCGCTTGCGAGCCCTGTCGCCGCAATGATTCGGGCGGCGTTATACTGGCGCTCGCGCTATTTTGCCGAGGGGCTTATTTCGCCGGTTGCCCTGACTTTTCATATACCGGGTAGCAGGTGCCGTCGGTCTTGTTGCAGAAACATTCAGAGCCGCAATCGGCGCCGCTGTAGCAGATCAGCCCTGAACAATTCGGGGCGCGCCTGGTTGTATTAGCTTTCGCAGTCAGTTCCCACAGCGAGTTGGCCGTCGCAAGAACCATCAATGTGATGACCAGAGCCTGAACCATTCTCCAAACATTGCTTTTTGCTGTTGCGTTCTTCACTGTCAGATTATTGTTTGTCATTGTCGTAGCCTCCTTTAGCTTTCACTTTTGATTTTTTTTCTATCAGTTGTTTTTCTGAGTTTGAATCCTCGTTCAAACTTCTTCGTTTTGGCGCAACGCTCAATTTCCGTCTAAGCGCCGCCGGTCACAGAGAAGCAAGACTGCTTGCCCATTGTTGGTTAAAACTGTTTCGCTTTTGAGAGAGCGCGCCGACGCTCAGGCAGGACGCGATCAGCAATGCATTTTTGGCGAAGTATGCGAAGCCCACGGCCTCTTTTTCGCCCGAAGTAGGGAAACATCCGCAATCAACCGCCTGCCCGTTTATCAAGGCTAGGCTTGCCGCCGTTGTGAAACAGGCGATCATCGCGACAAGCGCCCACGATATGAGCCGCGTCTTTATGCCGAGCGCAAACATCAACCCGACTATGATCTCCGCCTGCGGCACGCCGAGCGACAGAAGATCAATGCTCGACTGCGGGAAGAGGTTGTAAGAGTCCAGAGCCTTGACGAATTCGCTCTGATTGATCATCTTCATCCCGCCCGCCAGGCAGAAGAACCCGCCGATCACCACTCGCGCTGCAACTGAGCTTTTGTAGATTCTCAACTGCCAATTGTTTTCGCTGGTATTCATCTCTTGTTTCATGATGGCCCTCATTTCTCATCTCCTGTTGTAGCCCCGCCACTGTGTTTTGCCGTTACTGAAGCTCGACATTGAGCGTTCGGCTGACATCTTCTTTTTCGGCGCCCTGAAGTTTTCCTATCCACACTTTTTCAGCGCGGCCTTCGGGGCTGATCAAAATGGTCTGGGGCGATACGGCCATCACGTAATCGAGTTTGCATTTGGCGTCTACGTCGGCGATCACAGGCACGCCCGTCAGGCTATGCTTGTGCGCATACTCGCGAACCTCTTCATTTTTGAGCGATGCCGCAACCACGCGATAAGCGCTCTTGTCTATTCCGTTGATGATCGTCTGCCACGCGGGCATGTTGTCTTTGCACGCTCCGCAATGGGGCGAGAAAACCAGCAGCAGCGTTTTGCGCTCATCCTGCCCGTATCCGATTGCCAAAGGCTTGCCGTTTATGTCTATGCCTTCAAGATCGGACAGAAGCTTGCCGGGTTTCAACTCCATAGATTTTTCAGCGTCGCTCGCCGCTATGTTGAGGCGCTTCACCTGTTGCGCGAGCATTGTGTTCATCACAAGCAGGATTGCTCCAAATATGGTCACAAAAAAACTAAGGTTGTCGCTTGCGGCTTTCAGCTTGTTCAATCCGGTGTTCATGAGCTTTCCTCCCAACTTTCTCTAATTGTCTATTTGTTTGTTGTTTAAGCTCGCCTCAAAACCCTCAGGGCAGGACAGGAGGGTTAAAACGGAACACGGGTATTCAATCCGTTTAACCTGCTAAACCTGTCTGCTTATTCTCGGAAGCTGTTTCGAGAGGAGCTTGTTTTTCAGAGTCATTCCGCAAGGAGTCGGTATGGGGAGCGGAATGATAGAGTCTTAGAAAAGCTACTGGTCGCTTGGTTGGTACAACCGGCGGACATCGTCCACGACCATGCATCCGTTTTCTTTGCGCAAAATGCCTTCTTCCTGAATCTGCCTTAGCACGCGACTGAGGTGCTCTGGCGTGATCCCGATCAATTGCGCGATCTCCCAGTTCTTGAGCGGCAGGTGAATCTTTCTGGAGACTTCCCGCTCGTGATAGCCCACCGACGAGACGAACTGGAAGAGCAAGTTCTCGAATCTCTGGCGAGCCGAAAGGTTTCTAAGATTTGCCAACTGGCTCGCCTGCTGGTGGACTTCGCGGCTATGAACCTGATGAAGGTACCAGCAAAAGTGCGGGTCAGTTTTTGCGAGGCGGAGAAACGCTTCTCCGGGAATGTAACTTAGGTTGCAGCCCGTTATTGTGATCGCTGAGACAGGGTGAGGTTCTTGTACGATCACAGCCGCCGCTCCGATGAATGACCCGGCTGATCTTAGTCCCACGATAATCCCTTGTCCGTCTTCCCCCAGCCGAATCAACTTAACCAATCCTCTCTCGACGAAGAACACCTCTTTGGCAGAAGAGCCTTGCAGGAACAAGTGCTTGCCCGGCGCATACTCCTTCGAGGGGGCAAGGGTATGCGGTCTGATCCAGTTTGCGTGACTGAGATGACCTGCCGCGCCTGCGCTGTGGCTGAGTCCTGCTAATACTGCTTGATTTGTTTGTATTTGGTTTTCCATTTTTTTTATTCCCCTCATCAAGAAACCTGCCTGAGTGGTCGGACAGACCATCATCCGTGGGAGCCCAGGCGAGTCTCTCCGTCGGCGCGATAACCGCTTCGCATATAGTCTAGGTATAGCGCCTGCAAATCTTCGTACTCCAACTCGTCGCGCGTGCGCTCCAACACCTTTCGGCCTCTCTTCATTATCCCGATACGGTCGGCGATCTCTTTAACGCGAAAGATGTCCTGCGTAGCCATCAGTATGGCTTTGCCTCGCCCGCGCAATCCGTCAATGATGTCTATGACCTCTGCGGTCGCTTGCGGGTCTAAGCCGGAGGCTGGCTCATCGAGCAGAATCGCGGGCGTGTCTCGCATAATCGCGATTGCCATGCCTACCTTCTGCCTCATGCCTTTGGAAAACTGTTTGATCTTTTGATCGAAGCTGACTTCAGGCAACCCCACCTCGCGAAGGATGGCGTAAAAATCGCCCTTGTCGAGGTCGCGCCTGCCGCCAAGTTTTGTAAAGAATTCCAGATTTTGACGCGCTGTGAAATTGCCATAAAGCTGAACGTCATTTGAAACGTAGGAGACGTATCTTTTGGCTTCGAGCGGATTTCTGGCAACGTCAATTCCGTTTATGATGAGCGAGCCTGAAGTCGGTTGAATGAAACCGAGGAAGAGATTGATGATCGTCGTCTTCCCGGCTCCGTTGGCTCCAAGCAGGCAATAGAGTTCGCCAAGATTGACTTTGAAGCTGATCGCGTCAAGCGCCAGTAGGTCGTCTTCGTATCGCTTTGTAACATCGCTTGCCACGATCATTGTCTTTCCCTCTCAGCTTATTGCGGTTGTCTGCGGTTAATAGCTCAAATTGCAATGCAATCTCTTTTTATTGCTTTTTTTGCGTTGCCCTCAGACGCTTATTGATTAGGCAATCGCTATTCCAAAGACGAAACATAAAAAATTGATCTAAAGCAAGTAATTTCAACTTTTTAGGCGCCAAAATTGAGAAGGCGCTTACTCGACTGTGAGTAAGCCGTTACCCGAACTTAAGCCTGCGGCAGCTTACCTTGTCGAGCGCGGCTTTGCCGTCGTCGGCAAACCTGCTCTGACACAGCGCAGCGGCAACGATATTTCGCGCGACGAACGGCGAGCGACTGCGCAGGCCGCGCGGCGGCGCCTGTTCTGGCTCGTCAAATGGTATAATAGGATTCCGGTCGGACTAAGATTCATTACTTTGACGCAGCGCTGTGGGCGCAAAAATACAAAAAGAGAGCATATATGATAATACCAACCGAGCCCATCGGGAGCATCCCTAGACCTCCGTCGCTGATTGAGGCGGTTTCCGAGCGGGACGGCACGGACCCGGCATTAGAACCTCTCTACGAGGAGGCGATTCGCGACACCATCAAGCGGTTTGAGGCTACCGGGTCGCCCGTGATTACGGATGGCGAGCAAAGAAAGTATCATAATTTCTGGACGTATTGCGTGCATGGGCTTCCGAACACAGCCCCGGACGGCTTCCAGATCCCGTTCACAGCCGGACACACGCGCCGTATGCTAAAGCTGACGGGCGGCCCATTCCATTACAGGAGGCGCGCGGACAGTTATCTGGACTATGCGCTGCGCTACGCCCATGTGCCGGTGAAGCAGGCGGTTATTTCGCCCTCGGCCCTGAGCCTCATGTACCCTTCCGACGAGATTCCCGGCTACTCCCGCGAGCAATTCATCGAAGACCTTCTGCGCGAGCACGATGCGGAGGTGCGAGCCTGTTTGCAAAAGGGCGCGCACAAGGTGCAGATAGATTTTACGGAAGGGCGGCTGGCGGTCAAGGTTGATCCTTCGGGCGACCTGCTCCACAGTTTCATTGACCTCAACAATCTGGCGCTTTCGCGCTTCTCAGCCGAAGAGCGCAAGCGCATAGGCGTTCACACCTGCCCGGGCAGCGATATTGATTCGACCCATAGCGCGGATGTTGATTACGCCGAATTGCTGCCCAGCCTGTTTGAGTTGATGGCGGGAAACTTCTACATCGCGCTGGCGGGCGAGCGTGATCGCGCCCGCATCCTGAAGATCATCCGCGACTGCATGAAAGCGGATCAAAGAGTCTTCGTCGGAGTCATCGCGCCGATTGATCCGCATATCGAAACGCCTGAAGAAGTTCGAGACCGAATCCTTGAGGCGGCTCAGTATATTCCGGTCGAGCAACTGGGCGCGACAGACGATTGCGGGTTCTCGCCGTTTTGCGATGATACCTCGACGACTCGCGACACGGCCTTTGAAAAGATTCGAGCGCGGGTGCAGGGCGTCGCGCTTGCGGCAGAGATTTTAGGAGGGAATTAATGGCGACGGAAGATAACACGGGAAATAACGAGGAGGAACAGCTTCGCTCCGTTGCCCTGCAAAACGCCCAGAGCATTCTTCTAGCGCGGCGACGCGCCGAAGAGGCTTTGCGCGAGCAGTCGGAGTGGCTGCGGGTCACGCTGGCGAGCATTGGCGACGCCGTCATCAGCGCCGACGCCGAGAGCCGCGTGACGTTCATGAACGGAGTGGCCGAATCGCTGACCGGGTGGGCTCAGGCAGAGGCATTGGGGCGCCCGCTATCAGATGTATTTCATATCATCAACGAGCATACCCGCCAGCCGGTTGATAATCCCGTTGAAATAGTCTTGCGAGAAGGCAAGGTGATCGGGTTGGCGAACCACACCGTCTTGATCGCAAGGGACGGGACAGAGCGGCCCATTGATGACAGCGCCGCTCCGATCCGCGACGACGAAGGCCGAGTCGTCGGCATCGTGCTGGTCTTTCATGACATCACCGGGCGCAAGCAGGCCGAGCGAGCGAGGGCGCATCTGGCGGCTATAGTTGAATTCTCCGACGATGCCATCATCAGCAAGGATCTGAATGGAATCATAATGAGCTGGAACAAAGGCGCGGAAAAGCTGTTCGGCTACACGGCGGCGGAAGCCATCGGCCAGCCGGTAACGATGCTGATGCCTTTGCAGCGCGTTGACGAAGAGCCGGTGATTCTTGGAAAGATCAGGCGCGGCGAAACAGTTGACCATTACGAAACCGTTCGGCGGCGCAAAGACGGAACGCTCCTTTATATTTCGCTCACCGTATCGCCGATTCGAGACGAATCTGGAAAGATCATCGGGGCGTCGAAAATCGCCCGCGATGTTACCGGGCAGAAGCGCGCGCAAGAGGCTTTGCTCAAAAGCGAGGAACGTTTCGCTAAGGCATTTGAATCAAGCCCGCTCGCTTTGGCAATCACCTCGCTTGAGACCGGACGGCTGCTTGAAGTCAATGAGGTTTTTACCCGGCTGTCCGGCTACGCGCGCGATGAAGCGGTCGGTCGCACAACGCTGGAACTGGGCCTGTGGTCTAGCGCATCCGACTGTGAGGCGGAACTGGCGATGGTTGCGCAGCGCGGGCATGCGCGCGGCATCGAATGCCGCTTCCGTATGAAAGACGGCGCGCAACGGATAGGGCTGCTGTCAGCCGAGCAGATAGAGATCGGCGGCGAGCCATGCGCGTTGACGGTGATTGAAGACATCACCGAGAAAAAACAGGCCGAAGCCGAGCGCGAGCAGTTGCTTGCAAGCGAGCAGGAGGCGCGGCGTCAGGCCGAGGCGGCGAATCGCATGAAGGACGAATTTCTGGCGACAGTCTCGCACGAGCTTCGCACGCCGCTCAATGCAATTCTGGGATGGGCAAGGCTTCTTTCCAGCGCAACGCTCGACGACGAGACGGCGAATCGCGGGCTGAAATCCATTGAGCAAAACGCCAAGGCGCAGGCGCAGCTTATCGAAGACCTGCTCGATGTGTCGCGCATCATCTCCGGGAAGTTCCGGCTCAAGGCGCGACCTATAGATATTGCGCTCGTTATTGAGGCGGCGGTTGATTCTGTGCGCCCGACAGCCGAGGCCAAAGGGGTGAGGTTGCAAACAATACTCGACCCCGACGCGGGGCCGGTTTCGGGCGATGCGGGGAGGCTTCAACAAGTCGTCTGGAACCTGCTTTCAAACGCCATAAAATTCACCCCGAAAGGCGGGCGCGCGCAGGTGCGGCTCACCCGCATCAACTCTCACATAGAGCTTGAAGTGAGCGATACCGGGCAAGGGATAACTCGCGAATTTTTGCCTTACGTCTTTGACCGCTTTCGGCAGGCGGACGGCTCTTCCACGCGCTCGCATGGGGGCCTCGGACTAGGGCTTTCCATCGCCCGTCACATCGTTGAGCTTCACGGCGGCAGCGTCTCGGCTGACAGTCCGGGGGCAGGTCAGGGGGCGACGTTCACCATCAGGCTTCCATTGATGGTGACTCACGCGAAAGCGCCCCGCGAGCAGCGCGTTCACCCGCATGTGGACAGCGAGGCGGCGTTATACTTTGAACCTTCACAAACGCTTGAGGGGGTGAGAGCGCTGATTGTTGACGATGAGCCGGAATCGCTTCTTCTCTTAAGCTCTGTGCTTACCCAATGCGGCGCATGCGTCAAAACCGCCGCTTCGGCAGAAGAGGGTTTTGCGCAGGTGAAAGAGTGGAGACCTGATGTGATTGTGTCCGACATCGGGATGCCGGGAGAAGACGGCTACTCGTTTATGAAGCGAGTGAGGACGTGGATGCGCGAAACAGGCGCATGGGTTCCGGCAGTGGCGCTCACAGCATACGCGCGGGCTGAAGACAGAATGAAGGCTCTCGGTTCGGGCTACCAGATACACGTTCCTAAACCGGTTGAGCCTGCGGAGCTAGTCGCAGTGCTTGTGAGCTTGGTTGAGAGGCCCGGCAGGGCCGCCCCCTAGCCGCCTAAAGCGGGGTCGGCTCATTCGTTTGCGTCGGCTTCGACTTCGCCTAGCCCGTACTGGCGCATCTTGTTGAATAAAGTTTTGCGGCTTATGCCGAGCGATTCGGCAGTCGCCGTTCGATTATGGCCAAGCTCGGAAAGCCTCAGAATTATGATTCTCTTTTCAAGCTGTTCGGTCGCATGTCTTACGGCGTCGGCAAGCGTCATCTCAGTCAAATCGCCGAACCCTATGCCCGCCGCTGTCGAGTCGCCTGATTCGCCGCGTATGCGGGGCGGCAGGTCTCCGACTTCGATGACGCCGTTTTCGCACATTATCATCGCGCTGCATACGGCGTTTTCAAGCTCTCGAACGTTGCCCGGCCAGTCGTATATATCAAGCAGGTGGCGCGCTCTCGAAGAGATGCTCTTGACGGCAAGCGCGAGGTCGCGATTGTAGCGCTCCACCATGTGGTCAACAATCAGCGGTATATCTTCGCGCCGCTCGCGCAAACTTGGAAGCGAGAGCTTGATGACGTTGAGCCGCCAGTAGAGGTCTTCGCGAAATCGTCCGGCGTCTGTGGCTGCCATCAGATCAATGTTCGTGGCCGCAATCACTCGCACGTCAACCTTCTTCGGCGTTCGGCCTCCGAGCCGCGTGACGTGGCGGTCTTGCAAAACGCGAAGCAGTTTCACCTGCGTGTCTATGGGAAGCTCTCCCACTTCATCCAAAAAGAGCGTGCCTTCGTGAGATTGCTCGAATTTGCCTATGCGAGTTTCGCGCGCGTCTGTGAAGGCTCCTCGCTCGTAGCCGAAAAATTCCGCCTCGAAAAGCGACTGCGGGATGGCTCCGCAATTGACCGCGACGAAAGGCTTGTCGCTGCGATTGCTTCTGCGGTGAATGGCTCGCGCGATCATCTCTTTGCCTGTGCCGCTTTCTCCTTCGATCAACACAGTCGCGTCCACCGGCGCCACTTTCGCCATAGTGCGAAACAGGTCGGTTATCTTGGGGCTGATGCCGATTATTTCATTGAACCCGTAGCGAGCCGAAAGCTCTGCCCGAAGCTCTTCGACTTCGAGCGACAGCTTGCGCATTTCCATTACGCGGTTGATTATCAGCAAAAGCTCGTCGTTATCGAATGGCTTCGTCAGGTAATCGTATGCGTCAGACTTCATAGCCTGAACGGCTGACCGAATCGTGCCGTAGGCGGTCATCATTATGCAATCGAGTTTCTTGTCGCGCTCGCGCAGCGCGGCAAGCGTAGCCAGCCCGTCCATTCCGGGCATGTTCACGTCAAGCAGCGCGATATGAGGATGAAATTGCGCCCAGACTACGAGGGCTTCTTCTCCCGAACCGGCTTCGGCCACCTCATAGCCGTTCTCCTGAAGCATGACGGACAGTATTTTTCTAATCTGCGGCTCGTCGTCCACTATGAGAATTCTAGGCATAAGCGCTCCGCCTAATCTGCGAGATACTGATCTGCCAGATACTAATTTACCAGAGGGAGCCGGACAGTAACCGTTGTTCCCTCGTTTTGACGGCTGCTTATTTCAATATCGCCGCCATGCTGGCGCACGATTGCATAACAGGTCGGCAGCCCCAGACCTGTCCCGCCTTTCCTTGTTGTGAAGAAAGGATCGAAGATCTTATCAAGATTTTCAGCCGGGATGCCACACCCCGTATCGCCAATTGACACGACTATGGATTTCTTCTCGCCTATCATCCCGTAAGGCTCAGACCTTACGCTCAATCCTATGGATACTTTGCCTCCCGCCGACACTGCCTGCATGGCGTTCATCATCAGATTCAGAAACAATTGCTTGAGGCGCGACCCATCGGCCATGACGTTATAATCGGGCGACGGGTCAGTCCATTCGATTTCGATGCTTTGCTCCTGCGCCTGCCTGCCGATCAAAAGCAGCGATTGCTTGATGAGATTTCCGAGCAGTATTTTTTCGGGCTTGAATTCTGTGCGCCGCGTAAGGCTCAAAAGGTCGTCAACCGTCCGGTCAATGCGATCCACTTCCGAGATCACGCCTTCTACGAGCGCGCGCTTCGGATTGTCTTCCTGATAATCGCCCAGCAGGTATTGGACTGTTGATCGGATTGCCGTAAGCGGATTTCGTATCTCGTGAGCGACGGAGGCGGCAAGCTGGCCTGCGGTCGCAAGACGTTCGGCTCTGTAAAGACGGCGCAAGCGGTCTCGTTGCGATTCGGAAAGATAAGCGTTTTCAAAAGCGATGCTGACCTGCGCCAGCAACACCTGTATGAGATTGAGATCCTCTTCGCTCAGGCTCCAGCCCTTTTGAGTCGAAGACAGAAACATCACTCCCGTCAAACGGTTCAGCGCCAGAAGCGGGACGCACAACCGAACATCCAATTCCGCGAGCAACTCTCGTTCGGCGGCGCTCAGATAGCTCAACACCCCCGTCCCCTCTTTAACGATCATCGCGGTTTCATTCGTAAACAACCACTTGGCGAGACGATCCTGTTGCAGCAATCGTATGGACTTCAATCTTTCAGAGTCGTAGCCTGCCGAGAAGGCGACTGAAAAAACGCTTCCGTCAACAAACGAGTGCAATATGATTATGCGGTCTGTCCCAAACAGTTCTTTGAGTCTGGTGGCGATGGAAGCCATCAGGGATTCGGGGTCTGCAATCAAGGTCAAAGACCTGTTCAAGTCGAGTATAGTCTGCTGATAATGCTTGATGCTGTGGCCATTCGGCCTGTAAAGGTACCGCTTCAGAGAGCTTCGCTTATTCTTAATGAAATCAAATATCTCTGACAGCAAGGTATTTCCCTTTAAAATATAGGTATTTCTTAAAAAATGGCAGCAGAGCAGCGTGAGTTATTGAGTCACGTTTTCGTATGTTGAAACGATATTTCGGAAATATTGTTTCAACCCACTGCTCGATGAAAGCTTCGAAGCAGGTTTCCGTTCTCGGTCATTACGATACCATACCTCTCAAACCAATCCAAAGTAATTTAAACCCTCATAACGCGCTTGCAGGCAGGCTTGATGCAGGTCAATGACACGCGCGTAAGAAAAACGTTATAAAAGCTGCGTTAGCCGCCAGAAAGCATCGAACGCCTTGCGGCGGCTTCCGCTGAAGCGTTGGAAGACGCGAGCCGAAGAACCGGCATCGCGCTCACGCCCAAATCAAGACGAGAGAAAAAAAAGATGCTCATAATATTAAAGGCTGATGCAACCGATTCCCAGATAGGCGAAGTAGAGCGGGTTATTATTGAGATGGGATTGCGGCCTCATACTGTGGCCGGGTCTCAAAGGACGGCTATCGGCATTACAGGCAATCAAGGCCCGGTTGACGGGTCGCGCCTTGAATTCCTGCCCGGCGTGGCCGAGACCATTCCCGTAAGCAAAGCCTACAAGCTAACCTCCCTTGATTTCCAACCGGAAAAAACAGTCGTCCGAATTGGCGACGCCACAATAGGCGGCGGCGAGCTTGCCATAATAGCCGGGCCTTGCGCCGTAGAAAATCGCGAACAGACATTCGCTATCGCAGAGGCGGTCTACAAAACCGGAGCGCGGTTTTTCCGAGGCGGCGCCTTCAAGCCGCGAACTTCGCCTTATACCTTTCAGGGGCTTGGCGAAGATGGACTGAAGATTCTGGCCGATGTGCGCGAAGCCTACGGTTTGAAGATTGTCACCGAAGCGCTCGACGAATCAGGCATTGATCTTGTCGAGCAATACGCCGACCTCATACAAATCGGCGCCCGCAATATGCAGAATTTTTCTCTGCTCAGGCGCGCTGGCCGCTCGCACCTGCCCGTTGTGCTTAAAAGAGGACTATCGGCGACGCTCGACGAATGGCTTCTGGCCGCCGAATACATAATGGCCGAAGGCAATTATAACGTCATCTTGTGCGAACGAGGGATTCGCACCTTCGCCCAGCACACTCGAAATACCTTAGACCTCGGGTCTGTTCTTGCGGCCCGCCGTCTTTCGCATCTGCCTGTGATAGTAGACCCGTCGCATGCGGCGGGCAAAAACTACATGGTGATTCCGCTGGCTCGCGCAAGCGTGGCCGTCGGCGGAGACGGCATCATCGTAGAAGTTCACAATCAGCCTGAACGCGCGCTGTCGGATGGCGCGCAGGCTTTGACGCTTAATCAGTTTGAAGAGTTAGTCGTGTGGGTGAGAGCGATTTTTGAAACCGTCTCCCCACAGATGGCAATGGCGTTAAGTTGAGCAAGGGCATGGGAAAGAGGGCGAGATGGGGAGGCCCTGTCCTTTCCTGCCACTCGCAGGCAATAGCATGACACCCACCCTCATTTTTGACGCCATTGCCGCCCCGTACATAGTCGCAACGCTAGACCCTATTTAGACCGGCGCTCGAATTCATCCTGCTGTTTTAGCCGGGAGGAAGAGACGAATCGGCTGTGGATAACCTAACAATCGGCCAGCCCTACAAACACGGCGTCGCGTCCCCGAACGCCAGAGGCTTTGGCTCAAACAACGGGTCAACGCTCAAATCGCTGCTCGCAAGACTGGTGAAAGGCGAGAACCTTTCTCGCGATGAAGCGTGCGCGCTTGTCGGCGAAATGTTTGAAGGTCAGGCGACCGACGGCCAGATCGCAGCAGCGTTGACGGCTCTCGCGATCAAAGGAGAAACGGTTGAGGAACTGGCCGGGATGGCTACGGCTATGCGAGCGCGGGCTCAACCCATAGCGTGCGCTCATCTGGATTTCATTGACACGGCAGGCACAGGCGGCAGCGCAGCAAAAACTTTCAATGTCTCGACCGCAGCCGCCTTCGTCATTGCCGGAGCGGGTCTTCCGGTCGCAAAGCATGGCAACCGCGCCGCCACCAGCCGCTCTGGAAGCGCAGACGTTCTTGAAGCTCTGGGCATAGGGCTTGCCGCTTCGCCCGAGACGGCTGAAAAATGTTTGAACGACATAGGCATCTGTTTCATGTTCGCGCCGCTTTATCACACGGCGACCGCCAGAGTCGTCGGAGTGCGACGCGAGCTTGGCTTTCATACAGCCTTCAACCTGCTTGGGCCTATGACAAACCCTGCGCGGGCGCCTTTTCAAATCATAGGCGTGTGGCGCAGGTCGCTGGCCTTGCCCATTGCTCGCGCGCTAGGTTTGCTTGGCGCAAAGCGAGCGTGGGTAGTTCATGGGCTTGACGGCCTCGACGAGCTTACGCTTTCAGATAAGACGACTGTGGTTGAAGCGCGCGACGGCCAGATAAATTCATTTGAGCTAGCCCCTGAAGATTTCGGTTTCAGCCCCTCATCTGTCGAACACCTCCGCAATGGCGATGCGCAGCGCAACGCGCAAATCATACGAGCGACGCTTGAAGGCAAGCGCCGCGACGAGGCGCGCGCGCTTATTGTAATGAATGCCGCCGCAGCATTGCTGGTTGGCGGTCGGGCTTCCAGTATTGCCGAGGCTGTTTGTCTGAGCGAGCGCAGCATCGAAAGCGGCGCCGCTTCGAGCAAGCTCGATCAATTGATCGAGGCGACAAACTGATTATGAAATCAACCGATTTCCTCACACGGATACTCGATAGCAAGCGAGCGCAACTGGCCCGCGAATTCAGCGGGCGCAACATAGAGCAATTGCGAGAGCAGGCCATAGAAGCCCGCAAGCTCGCCCGTCGCCACCGGCTGCGGACGGCGTTGCTGGATTCAGACGGCGTCAACATAATCGCCGAAGTGAAACGCTGCTCGCCGTCTAAAGGCATGATTCGCTCTGATGTTATCGCGTCAGAAGTCGCTTTGAAATACAGCAAGGGCGGAGCGGCGGCCATATCCGTGTTGACCGAAGAACATTTTTTCAAAGGCTCGCTTGATGATCTGCGAGCCGTTCGCGCCGCCATTCAATTGCCTGTGCTTCGCAAAGACTTCATCTTGGAACCGTGTCAGATTTACGAAAGCGCCGTTGCCGGAGCCGACGCGGTCTTATTGATCGTCTCTGCGCTCGATGACGATATGCTCGCGAAGCTGCTGCGCATCATTGAAGAAGAGTTAAACCTTGACGCGCTGGTTGAAGTCCACAGCCTCAGAGAAATGCGCAAGGCTTATGCCTTTGGCGCGACATTGATCGGCGTGAACAACCGCGATTTGAGTTCGTTCGATGTTTCAATCGAAATATCGGTTGAGGTAGCCAGAGAGGCCCCGAACGATGTCACGCTTGTGAGTGAAAGCGGCCTCCACTCAGCCAGACAGTTGCGCGGGCTTCGCGCGCTTGGCTACAGAGGCTTTTTAATCGGCGAGTCCCTGATTCGCGCGGATCAGGCCGACGAAGCGTTGAGAAATTTAATACGCGAGGCGCAAGCCTGACGCCGCCTCGGAATAGGATGAAGTTATGAGCGCACCAGCAATTTCGCAACCAGACAGCGGAGGTCATTGGGGAGCATACGGCGGTCGTTTCGTGCCTGAAACCCTGATGGAACCTCTTGAGGAATTAACTGTAAGGTACAATGCGGCGAAATCAGACCCCAATTTCAAAGCTGAATTTGAATGGTTTCTCAAACAATACTCCGGTCGCCCGACTCCGCTCTTTTATGCGTCGCGGCTGACAAAGCGGGCCGGGGGAGCGCGAATTTATTTAAAACGCGAAGACCTGTTGCACACAGGCTCGCACAAGATCAATAACGCGATTGGTCAGGCGTTGCTTGCGCGGCGAATGGGCAAGCGGCGCATTATCGCTGAAACGGGCGCGGGCCAGCATGGAGTCGCGACTGCAACGGTGTGCGCGCTGTTCGGGCTTGAGTGCGTGATCTACATGGGCGTTGACGACATCGAGCGCCAGAAGCTCAACGTCTTTCGCATGCAACTTCTCGGCGCCGAAGTCCGTCCCGTAGACGCCGGGTCGCGAACGCTCAAAGACGCCATCAACGAAGCGCTGCGCGATTGGGTTACGAATGTCGAAGACACTTACTATCTGCTCGGCAGCGCGCTCGGCCCGCATCCATACCCGCTGATGGTTCGAGATTTCCAAAGCGTCATCGGCAGAGAAGCGCGCGGCCAGATCATTCAAAAAGAGAGCAGCCTTCCGAGCGCGCTTGTCGCCTGTGTCGGCGGAGGCTCGAATTCAATCGGACTGTTTCATCCCTTTATTAATGATGCGGACGTGCGAATGGTCGGAGTCGAGGCGGGCGGCATCGGAACGGAACTCGGCATGCACGCCGCCAGATTCAATCGAAACGGAGGAGGGCGACCGGGCGTGTTTCAAGGGACGCGGAGTTATGTCCTGCAAGATGCGCGCGGGCAAGTCTCGACTACGCATTCGATCTCTGCCGGACTCGATTATCCGTCCATCGGGCCGGAGCATGCCTTTTTGCATGACGCGGGCCGCATCGAATACGTTTCCGTGACGGATTCGGAAGCGCTCGCCGCTTTCCAGATGTTGTCGGAATTGGAAGGCATAATTCCTGCGCTTGAATCCGCGCATGCGCTGGCTTATTGCCTGCGCGTAGCTCGCGAAGTTGATCCGGGCAGTTGCATCATAGTCAACCTGTCCGGGCGCGGCGATAAAGATGTTCAGGCAGTTTCCGACAAGCTGGCGGCTGAGGCCGCGCCGGAGAAAGATTATGAGTCGGATCAAAGCAACTTTTGACAACTTGAAAAACAATGGACGGCGCGGCTTCGTTCCGTTCATAACCGCCGGAGACCCTGACCTTGCGACGACTCGCGATTTGCTGGTCGAATTGTCAAAGGCGGGCGCAAATGTAATCGAGCTTGGGGTCGCCTTCAGCGACCCCATGGCTGATGGCCCCGTGATTCAACGCGCATCCGAACGCGCCCTGCGCCATGATTTCGGCATAGCCGAGATACTGGAAATGGTCGCCGACGCGCGCCGCGAGATTGACACGCCGATATTGCTTTTCAGTTATTTCAATCCGCTGTTGCAATACGGCGTCGAACGACTCAGCGCAGAGGCGGCGAGCGCGGGAATTGACGGGCTGCTCATCACAGACCTTGTTCCCGAAGAAGCCGGAGAGATACCGTTGATTTTATCGGCGAATGGATTGGATCAGGTTTTTCTGGTTGCGCCGACAACCACCGATGAGCGATTGCGATTGATCGCCGAGCATTCGACCGGCTTCATCTACGCTGTCTCGCGCGCAGGCGTGACGGGAACGCGCTCGCGCATAAGCGAAAGCGCCGAGCGGCTTGTGGCTCGCGTTCGCGCCGTTTGCGATATGCCTGTCGCCGTCGGGTTCGGAATATCGAACGCCGCTCATGTGGCCGAAGTCTGGAGCTACGCGGATGGCGCAGTCATCGGCTCTGCCATCGTCGCAGAAATTGAAAGGAACGTCGGAAAGAGTTATCTTGTCGAACGTGTAGGGAGGTTCGCGCGTTCGCTCATGCCTGAACAGGCTTTTGCATTCGAGATGGTTGGAGATGTCCGTCATGGCTCACAATACGAACTTCTATAGAACCGAAGGCGGCGTTTATGTAAGCCGCGCCGCTCGCGATGAGACGATTGAAACTGCGACTGAGAATTTGCTGCTGCGCCTCGATTCGCATCGCGGAGGCTTGCTCGCAAGCAGCTACGAATATCCCGGTCGCTATAAAAGATGGAGCATAGGCTTCATCAATCCGCCGCTTGAGCTTTCGGCCCGCGAACGAGATTTTAATATAACCGCGCTTAACGAGCGCGGCGCCGTTTTGCTTCCATTCATTTTCGATGTGTTGACGCGCGAGCCTGATCTGGAATCAGTGGATCGCGCGGGCTTGCGCATAACGGGGCGCGTCAAACCCGCAGCCCGCGCTTTCGCCGAAGAGGAGCGCAGCAAGCAGCCGTCGGCTTTCAGCGTTGTTCGTTGCCTGTTGAATGCTTTCAGGAGCGGCGAAGACGAACATCTGGGGCTTTATGGAGCGTTCGGGTATGATCTGGTTTTCCAGTTCGACTCGATACCAAAACACCGCGAGCGAGCCGACGACCAGCGCGACTTAGCTCTTTATCTGCCCGATGAACTGGTCGTCGTGGATTACCACCAGCAATTGGCGTCAAGAATTCAATACGACTTTGAAACTCCATACGGAAGCACCGCCGGATTGCCGCGCACAGGGGATTGGATAGATTATCGCGGCGCGGGCAAGACCGCTATTCAAAATTCAGATCATCTGCCCGGACAGTACGCCGATCACGTGCGAGAGGCGATGGAATATTTTCGCAGAGGCGACCTGTTTGAAGCCGTTTTAAGCCAGAGCTTTTATCAGGACTGCCTCGCCGCGCCGACTTCGTTGTTTAACTCTCTCAGGCAGATTAATCCTAGCCCTTATGGTTTTATTTTAAATCTGGGCGGAGAGTATTTGATTGGAGCGTCGCCTGAAATGTTCGTTCGCGTTGACGGCAGGCGTATAGAGACCTGCCCGATCAGCGGGACAATAGAACGCGGCCACGACGCAATCGAGGACGCCGACAGAATCCGCCAGCTTTTGAATTCTCGCAAAGACGAAACCGAATTGACCATGTGCACAGACGTTGATCGCAACGACAAGTCTCGAATTTGCGAGCCGGGGTCTGTGCAGGTGATAGGCCGAAGGCAGATTGAAATGTACAGCCATCTGATTCACACAGCCGATCACGTAGAGGGTTTGCTCAGGCCGGAGTTCGACGCGCTGGATGCGTTTTTGACGCACACGTGGGCTGTGACTGTTACGGGAGCGCCAAAGCGAGCCGCGATGCAGTTCATCGAAGAGAAAGAGCATGCGGCCCGGCGATGGTATGGCGGCGCGGTCGGCTATCTCGCTTTCAACGGCAATCTCAACACGGGACTTACCTTGAGGACGATTCGGCTGAAAGATTCCATCGCAGAGGTGCGAGTCGGCGCCACGCTGCTTTACGATTCGATACCGGAAGCCGAAGAGCGAGAGACGCGCACGAAAGCGGCGGCGCTGTTTCAGTCGCTCGATCAGGCCAGAGAAAAGAGCGGGTCGCTTGAGCGAAGCCTCGCAATCGAAAAGAAGGCAAGGCCGGGCGCAGGCAAACGAGCGCTGCTTGTGGATTGCGAAGACTCTTTCGTTCACACGCTCGCCAATTACATCAGGCAGACCGGAGCGGAAGTCAAAACTCTGCGACACGATCTGCCGATGGATATTCTTGATGATGAGCGCCCGGACATCGTAGTCCTTTCGCCGGGGCCGGGCAGACCTGCCGATTTCAAGTTGAACGAGAAAATCGCCGCCTGCATCGAAAGGCGCATTCCGGTTTTCGGAGTCTGTCTGGGGTTTCAAGCAATCGTTGAGTATTGCGGAGGCGAATTGAGCGTCCTCGATTACCCGCAGCATGGAAAACCGTCAGAGGCCGTTGTGATGAAGCCGGGCTCGCGGCTGTTTCAGAGTCTGCCATCAACTTTCACAGTGGGCCGGTATCATTCTTTATATGCGGTCGCCGAGCGGCTGCCCGCTGACCTTGAAGTCACAGCCCTTTCAGCCGACGATGTGATAATGGCGATAGAGCACAAATCACTTGAGATGGCCGGAGTCCAGTTCCACCCCGAATCAATAATGAGCCTCGGCGGCGACATCGGGTTGCGAATAATCGAAAATGTCGTCAAGCAATATGCGGGCGGCGCTTCTGAACAGGAAGACGCCGCGCAAATCGGAGAAATCGTTTCAGCCGTATGAGTCAGGCCGGATGAAATGAATTATTGATTCAACCTGCGCGGCGCGAGTCCCGCCGCTCGAAAATATCAATCCGAGCGCGCAAGTAAAGCCCGCTTCGATCCCCTCATCTCCTCAACCGCAATCCATTCTTAAATGCAGTTGCGATAAAAATACAAACCCTGTGAAAGCCGGTAGCCGGAGTTGCTGTCTTAATGCTATAGTAGCGCCCGCAACATTGAGCGATACAAATTTAGATGATAACCAATAAGCGCCGGGGAACCTAAATCGGCCCTGATTTAGCGGCAATTCTTAGCTTGCCGCCTTGCCTGCGGTCGCGCCTCGCGTCCCGCTTCGATAGGATATTGCAATGCGTTTGATGTTATGGAATATACAAACTTTCGCCCGCAAAAAACTCCTTAACACTAAGGGAAAGACTCTTGAGGAAAAGCAACTCAATCTGGCTCGGTCTCAAGCCCGCGCGACTTATCTGGGAAACGTTGTGGGCCTTGTAAAGCCGGATATGATCGTAGTCCTTGAAGTGCGCAGCGGGTCAGGCAAACTTGGCAGCCTTGCCTCAGCGGGCGGCGCGGCGGCAAGCGTCACGTTGCTCAGTTGGCTTCGCACAAATAATGACCCGTGGTTTCTGGTGCCGCCGTTGAAACTGGTGGACGCGAAACTGGATCAGAAGCCGCACACCGAAGCCATCTCGATGTATTTCCGGGGCGACAAACTCGACTTCGTCGGCCCGCTCGGCTGGCCGAAGAACAAGCCGTGGGATGGCCCCAAGACGCCTGTAAATCCCGATCAACCTTTAGGCCCGTACGAAGAACCGTTCAACAATGCATTGCCGGAGGGCAACTATTACGCCGGTCTGCCTATATTCCCGACTCAGAACGGCGAGTTGTGGTTTCCCGGAGAAGGAAACCGGCGCCCTTTCCTCTGCCGATTCACGGAGAAAACCGGGGCGAGGCGGACGCTCACAATCGCGGCGTCGCATCCTTCGCCGAAGGTAGATCCAAGAACGTCGAGCGCGCGCCTGCTCGGCTGGGTGCCCAGGCCCAGGGCTAACGAAGTGGATGTCTTTCCCGGCGATTTCAATATTGACCAGTTGAAGAGCGATAACTTTTATAATGAATGGAAACTGATTTATAACGTAGACTCGAACATTCCGGCCTCGGCTGGGCCGACAATGCTGTTTGAAGTAAAGGAGGCCACAGTCGCTAACTATCTTAGGGATGAGTCGTTCGACAACATACTGACTCGATACGGCCCCCAGACCGGCCCGCCGAATCAAAAAAACGCTTACATCTTAAATTTTGTCAGCGGCGTTCCCAACGTGTTCCCATCCTTGATGGAGGTTAAGCTCGACGAGTACGGCCAGTACGGCTGGCAGGCGGATGAGATGTTCCGAATGCCGAATAACTATGGCAAGATCGCGCACTTCACCGGAATGAGCGACCACATGGCGCTCACGCTTGATATTTGATTCGCGACGAATGTTACACAATCAGGTGAACTATGACATTACAGGAGCTGGCGCAGGAGCTAATCCAGCAGGCAAGCGGCCCCAAGCATCAGATTGTTTTAGACGACAACACGCTCGGCTCAACAGGCGTGGATGAGCTGATACGAACTTCGCTCGGCAGGAGCGCGGGCAATGTCATCTTGCAGGCGAATGCCGCAGACATTCCGCCAAACCCGCCGCCGACTGGTTTTTCCTTTCCGTGTTTGTTGCCCGCGTCGAGCAATGATTCTTTCCTGAACCTGATTTCAAACAATTGCTCTATCACTTTCACAGAGCCGCGACCGAACGCTATCGAATTCGCCCTCGAAATCAACCTGTTTCAAAAAAACGGTCAACAGTCGAAATGGGTCTTCAGCGACAGCTTCGCTTTGTTGAAAGGATTGACCTACGACACAATAGGCTTCACCGCTCCGTTTTTTGTCTTCGCCAATGCTGCGGCGACAACTTCTCGCGGAACATTCGAGCGCGGCCTCAGTTTCACATCGCCGCTGACGCTGACAGGGCCATACGCGGTCGTGGATATTCTGTTGAAAACGACGGGCGTGACGCCGAACCCCGGCCAGATGTCTGGGCTAATCACGGGCGCCCAGACTCCCGCATTCAATATGACGGCAAGTCTGGGCGTTGATTCGATTCCGCTGCTCCTTATCTCGCTGCTTGACTCGGCTGTAGGCGCGGAGTTTCAAGTAAAGCCGGATGAAACCGGAGGCAAAGCGGTTCGCTCTTTCGTCTATCTCACAGGGACAGTTTTGCTCGCAAACAGCAGCGACACAGAGGTGAAATTAAGGACGACGGCGTTCCTCGATCCGGCAAAGGAAAACCTGTCGTTTCTGTTGAGCATCCTGCCCGACGGGCCGTTCGACACGTCGCTTGCGCAAATCGGGAGCCTCGTTGGCGGGCAGGCGTGGGACGCCTTCTTCACGGGGCCTTCAGGCGCTTTGCTTCAATTCCTGAAAACCTTCGGGCTTAAGTCTTACACCTTGTCGCTCACGCTCAATCCGCTCTCGATCACTCTGTCTGATTTCGTAGTAGGAACTCTCCAGCCGTGGGTTATTCAGGAAAACAAGCTGGTGATGAATTACTTCGACGTAGACTGGCTGCTGATCTCTCCGACAAGCAACCCGATCAATCAACTGACGCTTTCGGGCGAACTGCAAATGTTCGGCGAGAACAATTTTATTTTCGACGCCGAGATTGAAATCCCCGATCTTGCAATATCCGCTTCGTTCGTAGGCGAGGTTACATTTTCCGTAGTCGAATGGTTCAACAAGATAATTCAGCAATTCGGGATGACTCCGCTGTCGCCCGATCTGGTCGAATCGCTCGGCAGCTTCACCTTGCGCGAAATCTTTTTCTTCATGCAGGTGTCTTCGACTCCGTCCATGGGCTTCAACTGCGCGGGCAGCATGAAGATAGGCGACACGGAAGTCGGCTTTGAAGTCAGGATGTTCATACAGAGCGCAAGCGACGAAGCGGGCGCGCTCTCCTTTAACTACACGATCAGCGGCGCGATCACTCTTGGCGGCTCGCTGTTTCAAGGCACATTCGCGAAAACAGGGACGGACTCTGTTTTCACGCTGCAATGGACTAATAAGGAAAACCCAATCGGCCTTGATACAATCGCGGCTTCCGTAGGGTACAAGGATTTGGGAATCCCGCCCGAACTCGATTTGAATCTGACGCAACTCGGTTTCAGTTACAACTTCACCAAAAAACAACTCGCCATCGCAGCGGCTTCGGAAAATTACGGCAAAGCCGATCTCGTAGTTTTTAAACCAACGGGCGGCGCGACATTCGTGTTCTTTGGCGGGCTGAACGTAGACAAACCCATTGACCTGACGAACCTGCCGCTTGTGGGAAAAGCGCTGTCGGCTTTGGAGCGAGTCGAGATTCGCAATCTTCAATTGCAAATCACATCCGATGTCATCGCCTCGAAAGACGCCGGGCAACTCAACAAATTGATTCAGAACTTAGGGCCGGGGTATACGGAGATTCCAGCCGAAGGCATGGCTTCGACCGTCAATTTATCTATGGAGTTCGACATAGGCTCTTATGTCGTTCCCATCGGAATCGGAACTGGCGGCAAGAGCGCGACGGGATTGCCGCCGACAAAGAGTTCCGTCGAAGGCGCTCCTTCGGGAAACACGGCGGCGCCTGTTCCCACAACCCCCGGCGCGCGATCAGACGGCACGATGTGGTTCAACGCGCAAAAAGCGGTTGGGCCTGTGATGTTTCGCCGCATAGGAGTCCGGTATCAGGAATCTGTGTTGTGGTTTGTTCTGGACGCTTCGTTTTCGGCGGGCGGATTGACGATTGATTTGCTTGGCATGGGCGTCGGTTCTCCGCTGACGAACTTTGATCCGCAATTCACTCTCGATGGCTTAGGGGTTGATTTCAAGCAGGCGGGACTGGAGATCGCCGGGACATTCATGAAGGTTCCTCCGTCCGAAGGAGTGGACTGGGAATACGCAGGCGGCGTTGTGATTCGCGCCGCGAAATTCTCCATCTCGGCGCTTGGCGACTACGCGAGCCTGTCAGGAACGCCTTCGATGTTCATATTCGGGCAGGTGACGGGAACGTTCGGCGGGCCGCCCGCGTTTTTTGTCACAGGGCTTGCCGCAGGCTTCGGCTACAACTCGAATCTTCGCATCCCCGCCTTAAACGAGATATACCAGTTTCCGCTCGTGGCCGGAGCGCAAGACCCTGCGGTCATTGGCGGCAGCGCTGCAACGCCCGCTCAGGTGCTTGCGATATTGCTTGGCCTGAATGGAGGCAAAGCATGGATCACCCATCAGATAGGCCAATACTGGTTCGCAGTCGGAATTCAATTTTCTTCGTTCCAATTGGTCTCGACCAATGCGCTGCTGATTGTTGAATTCGGCAATCACATACTGATTGCCATCATTGGACTCGCGCGCACTCGATTCCCGATGGCCGGGCCTGTCACCTACGCCTTCATCGAGCTGCAGATCATGGCTTTGATTGACATCACCGAAGGCGTGTTCGCGCTCTCTGCGGTGTTGAGCCCCAATTCTTATGTCCTCGATCCATCGTGCAAACTGATGGGCGGGTTCGCCTTCTACACATGGTTTCCGCCGAGCAATCATTCGGGCGATTTCGTAATCACGCTGGGCGGCTATCATCCGAGCTTTGACCCGCCGGACTGGTACCCGCAGATTCCAAGAGTGGGATTCGCGTGGTCGCTCGATTCGACCGTGAGCATAACGGGCGGGGCATATTTTGCTATGACGCCTTCGGCCATCATGGCGGGCGGTCAGTTGAGCGTGACTTATCAAAGCGGCGACTTGAAAGCATGGTTCAAAGCATGGGCGAACATGCTGATCTACTGGAACCCGTTTCATTTTTCGATAGACATAGGCATTTCCGTAGGCGCTTCATACCGGTTCAATCTGGGATTCACGAGCTTCACATTGGAAATAGAACTGGGAGCGAACATCAAACTGTGGGGGCCGCCTACCGGAGGCACAGTCACTGTCCACTGGTATGTGATCTCTTTCACAATCGCTTTTGGCGCTAAAGAGACTCCGAATCCCCCCTCGCTTCAATGGACGCAATTTCAGAAACAGCTTCCGGCGTCGCAGGACATGGTAAAGATCGTACCCGGCGACGGGCTTGCAGCCAACGGCAGCGCAGACCTCAACAGCGGAGAGCCGTGGGTGGCGCGACCCGCCCGATTCCAGTTTTCGACCGCGTCGGCGGTTCCGAGTTCCGCGTTAAAGATCGGGTCGAGCAAAGAGCTATATAAGGAAGGCGACTCGATAAACATTCGCCCGATGCAACAACAGGATTTGGCGTCTGTTCAAACACTGACTTTGATGCGCGATTCGCATGAGATAAAAGACCCTGGAGCCAACGGGTGGACAATCGAGCCGGTGACGCAGAACGTGGCGAAAGCGTTGTGGGGCACAGGGCCGCAAAATCAGATTGATCAGGGCGACGACCAGCTTGTGCCAAATCAACTGGTCGGATTCAATGTCCTTGCGCCGCTTCCAAAGATTGGGTACTCGCCGGGAACGATTAAGGTTGAGCAGAACATAAGCTATTTTCTGTTGAGCCCGACAGGCGTTCTCCCCATCCAGCCGGGCGAGTCGCCGCAAGGGCCTGCGGCTCAGACGAGCGATCAAACTATCGCGATAATCGAGCAGACCATAGCAGCCGAAACTTATGTGACGGCGCGCACTGATCTGTTCGCGAGCCTGAAAGGTTTGGGCGTAGACCCTCTTACGAATGGCGATATGACAGATTATTCAAAGGATGCGGGGGCGTTGTTTGCCGCCGAGCCGATGTTAATCCCGGCCCCTTGATTACGGATTTGCTTGATTACAGATTTGCTTGAATACAGGTTTGCGCGAGGCGAAACGAACATGAGCAAGAGCGCTGATATTGATCCGGGCGATATGCAGATTTATGACAACGATCTGCCGGGCCTGAAAGCCGCCAATTATGAAATCAAAGTCGAGCAGGCTCTGCCAAACGCAGCAACCGATAACTACTCGACGACAATCAACCAGAAATTTGTTGTTCAGGGGCCGCAGTTCACGATTGACGCGAGCGAAGTTCATGCGATGTTCCCGGCAAACAACGCAAATGGCAATTACGGTCAGGTTTTGCCGAGCATCATTTTGGAAACTCAAGCTCTGCCGTGGGAGCGCCTTATCACAGGCGACCCGGCTGTGCCGTGGGTGGCTCTGCTGGTGTTTCAGCAAAGCGAAGTCGAACTCGACCCCAAGACGAATTCGCCGCTCGTAACAAGCTCCTTTCCAGCACATTGGGATCCTAAGCTTAGAATTCCACGTGGACAAGTTGTCGCGGCCGCTTCTATAGTGTCACCTAAATACTAGTGACTCCAGCGTAACTGGACTGGCCACAGTTAGGCCGCAAATGTAATCACACTGGCTCACCTTCGGGTGGGCCTTTCTGCGTTCGCGAGTGGACCCGATAAGCTCATGGAGCGGCGTAACCGTCGCACAGGAAGGACAGAGAAAGCGCGGATCTGGGAAGTGACGGACAGAACGGTCAGGACCTGGATTGGGGAGGCGGTTGCCGCCGCTGCTGCTGACGGTGTGACGTTCTCTGTTCCGGTCACACCACATACGTTCCGCCATTCCTATGCGATGCACATGCTGTATGCCGGTATACCGCTGAAAGTTCTGCAAAGCCTGATGGGACATAAGTCCATCAGTTCAACGGAAGTCTACACGAAGGTTTTTGCGCTGGATGTGGCTGCCCGGCACCGGGTGCAGTTTGCGATGCCGGAGTCTGATGCGGTTGCGATGCTGAAACAATTATCCTGAGAATAAATGCCTTGGCCTTTATATGGAAATGTGGAACTGAGTGGATATGCTGTTTTTGTCTGTTAAACAGAGAAGCTGGCTGTTATCCACTGAGAAGCGAACGAAACAGTCGGGAAAATCTCCCATTATCGTAGAGATCCGCATTATTAATCTCAGGAGCCTGTGTAGCGTTTATAGGAAGTAGTGTTCTGTCATGATGCCTGCAAGCGGTAACGAAAACGATTTGAATATGCCTTCAGGAACAATAGAAATCTTCGTGCGGTGTTACGTTGAAGTGGAGCGGATTATGTCAGCAATGGACAGAACAACCTAATGAACACAGAACCATGATGTGGTCTGTCCTTTTACAGCCAGTAGTGCTCGCCGCAGTCGAGCGACAGGGCGAAGCCCTCGGCTGGTTGCCCTCGCCGCTGGGCTGGCGGCCGTCTATGGCCCTGCAAACGCGCCAGAAACGCCGTCGAAGCCGTGTGCGAGACACCGCGGCCGGCCGCCGGCGTTGTGGATACCTCGCGGAAAACTTGGCCCTCACTGACAGATGAGGGGCGGACGTTGACACTTGAGGGGCCGACTCACCCGGCGCGGCGTTGACAGATGAGGGGCAGGCTCGATTTCGGCCGGCGACGTGGAGCTGGCCAGCCTCGCAAATCGGCGAAAACGCCTGATTTTACGCGAGTTTCCCACAGATGATGTGGACAAGCCTGGGGATAAGTGCCCTGCGGTATTGACACTTGAGGGGCGCGACTACTGACAGATGAGGGGCGCGATCCTTGACACTTGAGGGGCAGAGTGCTGACAGATGAGGGGCGCACCTATTGACATTTGAGGGGCTGTCCACAGGCAGAAAATCCAGCATTTGCAAGGGTTTCCGCCCGTTTTTCGGCCACCGCTAACCTGTCTTTTAACCTGCTTTTAAACCAATATTTATAAACCTTGTTTTTAACCAGGGCTGCGCCCTGTGCGCGTGACCGCGCACGCCGAAGGGGGGTGCCCCCCCTTCTCGAACCCTCCCGGTCGAGTGAGCGAGGAAGCACCAGGGAACAGCACTTATATATTCTGCTTACACACGATGCCTGAAAAAACTTCCCTTGGGGTTATCCACTTATCCACGGGGATATTTTTATAATTATTTTTTTTATAGTTTTTAGATCTTCTTTTTTAGAGCGCCTTGTAGGCCTTTATCCATGCTGGTTCTAGAGAAGGTGTTGTGACAAATTGCCCTTTCAGTGTGACAAATCACCCTCAAATGACAGTCCTGTCTGTGACAAATTGCCCTTAACCCTGTGACAAATTGCCCTCAGAAGAAGCTGTTTTTTCACAAAGTTATCCCTGCTTATTGACTCTTTTTTATTTAGTGTGACAATCTAAAAACTTGTCACACTTCACATGGATCTGTCATGGCGGAAACAGCGGTTATCAATCACAAGAAACGTAAAAATAGCCCGCGAATCGTCCAGTCAAACGACCTCACTGAGGCGGCATATAGTCTCTCCCGGGATCAAAAACGTATGCTGTATCTGTTCGTTGACCAGATCAGAAAATCTGATGGCACCCTACAGGAACATGACGGTATCTGCGAGATCCATGTTGCTAAATATGCTGAAATATTCGGATTGACCTCTGCGGAAGCCAGTAAGGATATACGGCAGGCATTGAAGAGTTTCGCGGGGAAGGAAGTGGTTTTTTATCGCCCTGAAGAGGATGCCGGCGATGAAAAAGGCTATGAATCTTTTCCTTGGTTTATCAAACGTGCGCACAGTCCATCCAGAGGGCTTTACAGTGTACATATCAACCCATATCTCATTCCCTTCTTTATCGGGTTACAGAACCGGTTTACGCAGTTTCGGCTTAGTGAAACAAAAGAAATCACCAATCCGTATGCCATGCGTTTATACGAATCCCTGTGTCAGTATCGTAAGCCGGATGGCTCAGGCATCGTCTCTCTGAAAATCGACTGGATCATAGAGCGTTACCAGCTGCCTCAAAGTTACCAGCGTATGCCTGACTTCCGCCGCCGCTTCCTGCAGGTCTGTGTTAATGAGATCAACAGCAGAACTCCAATGCGCCTCTCATACATTGAGAAAAAGAAAGGCCGCCAGACGACTCATATCGTATTTTCCTTCCGCGATATCACTTCCATGACGACAGGATAGTCTGAGGGTTATCTGTCACAGATTTGAGGGTGGTTCGTCACATTTGTTCTGACCTACTGAGGGTAATTTGTCACAGTTTTGCTGTTTCCTTCAGCCTGCATGGATTTTCTCATACTTTTTGAACTGTAATTTTTAAGGAAGCCAAATTTGAGGGCAGTTTGTCACAGTTGATTTCCTTCTCTTTCCCTTCGTCATGTGACTTGATATCGGGGGTTAGTTCGTCATCATTGATGAGGGTTGATTATCACAGTTTATTACTCTGAATTGGCTATCCGCGTGTGTACCTCTACCTGGAGTTTTTCCCACGGTGGATATTTCTTCTTGCGCTGAGCGTAAGAGCTATCTGACAGAACAGTTCTTCTTTGCTTCCTCGCCAGTTCGCTCGCTATGCTCGGTTACACGGCTGCGGCGAGCGCTAGTGATAATAAGTGACTGAGGTATGTGCTCTTCTTATCTCCTTTTGTAGTGTTGCTCTTATTTTAAACAACTTTGCGGTTTTTTGATGACTTTGCGATTTTGTTGTTGCTTTGCAGTAAATTGCAAGATTTAATAAAAAAACGCAAAGCAATGATTAAAGGATGTTCAGAATGAAACTCATGGAAACACTTAACCAGTGCATAAACGCTGGTCATGAAATGACGAAGGCTATCGCCATTGCACAGTTTAATGATGACAGCCCGGAAGCGAGGAAAATAACCCGGCGCTGGAGAATAGGTGAAGCAGCGGATTTAGTTGGGGTTTCTTCTCAGGCTATCAGAGATGCCGAGAAAGCAGGGCGACTACCGCACCCGGATATGGAAATTCGAGGACGGGTTGAGCAACGTGTTGGTTATACAATTGAACAAATTAATCATATGCGTGATGTGTTTGGTACGCGATTGCGACGTGCTGAAGACGTATTTCCACCGGTGATCGGGGTTGCTGCCCATAAAGGAGGCGTTTACAAAACCTCAGTTTCTGTTCATCTTGCTCAGGATCTGGCTCTGAAGGGGCTACGTGTTTTGCTCGTGGAAGGTAACGACCCCCAGGGAACAGCCTCAATGTATCACGGATGGGTACCAGATCTTCATATTCATGCAGAAGACACTCTCCTGCCTTTCTATCTTGGGGAAAAGGACGATGTCACTTATGCAATAAAGCCCACTTGCTGGCCGGGGCTTGACATTATTCCTTCCTGTCTGGCTCTGCACCGTATTGAAACTGAGTTAATGGGCAAATTTGATGAAGGTAAACTGCCCACCGATCCACACCTGATGCTCCGACTGGCCATTGAAACTGTTGCTCATGACTATGATGTCATAGTTATTGACAGCGCGCCTAACCTGGGTATCGGCACGATTAATGTCGTATGTGCTGCTGATGTGCTGATTGTTCCCACGCCTGCTGAGTTGTTTGACTACACCTCCGCACTGCAGTTTTTCGATATGCTTCGTGATCTGCTCAAGAACGTTGATCTTAAAGGGTTCGAGCCTGATGTACGTATTTTGCTTACCAAATACAGCAATAGTAATGGCTCTCAGTCCCCGTGGATGGAGGAGCAAATTCGGGATGCCTGGGGAAGCATGGTTCTAAAAAATGTTGTACGTGAAACGGATGAAGTTGGTAAAGGTCAGATCCGGATGAGAACTGTTTTTGAACAGGCCATTGATCAACGCTCTTCAACTGGTGCCTGGAGAAATGCTCTTTCTATTTGGGAACCTGTCTGCAATGAAATTTTCGATCGTCTGATTAAACCACGCTGGGAGATTAGATAATGAAGCGTGCGCCTGTTATTCCAAAACATACGCTCAATACTCAACCGGTTGAAGATACTTCGTTATCGACACCAGCTGCCCCGATGGTGGATTCGTTAATTGCGCGCGTAGGAGTAATGGCTCGCGGTAATGCCATTACTTTGCCTGTATGTGGTCGGGATGTGAAGTTTACTCTTGAAGTGCTCCGGGGTGATAGTGTTGAGAAGACCTCTCGGGTATGGTCAGGTAATGAACGTGACCAGGAGCTGCTTACTGAGGACGCACTGGATGATCTCATCCCTTCTTTTCTACTGACTGGTCAACAGACACCGGCGTTCGGTCGAAGAGTATCTGGTGTCATAGAAATTGCCGATGGGAGTCGCCGTCGTAAAGCTGCTGCACTTACCGAAAGTGATTATCGTGTTCTGGTTGGCGAGCTGGATGATGAGCAGATGGCTGCATTATCCAGATTGGGTAACGATTATCGCCCAACAAGTGCTTATGAACGTGGTCAGCGTTATGCAAGCCGATTGCAGAATGAATTTGCTGGAAATATTTCTGCGCTGGCTGATGCGGAAAATATTTCACGTAAGATTATTACCCGCTGTATCAACACCGCCAAATTGCCTAAATCAGTTGTTGCTCTTTTTTCTCACCCCGGTGAACTATCTGCCCGGTCAGGTGATGCACTTCAAAAAGCCTTTACAGATAAAGAGGAATTACTTAAGCAGCAGGCATCTAACCTTCATGAGCAGAAAAAAGCTGGGGTGATATTTGAAGCTGAAGAAGTTATCACTCTTTTAACTTCTGTGCTTAAAACGTCATCTGCATCAAGAACTAGTTTAAGCTCACGACATCAGTTTGCTCCTGGAGCGACAGTATTGTATAAGGGCGATAAAATGGTGCTTAACCTGGACAGGTCTCGTGTTCCAACTGAGTGTATAGAGAAAATTGAGGCCATTCTTAAGGAACTTGAAAAGCCAGCACCCTGATGCGACCACGTTTTAGTCTACGTTTATCTGTCTTTACTTAATGTCCTTTGTTACAGGCCAGAAAGCATAACTGGCCTGAATATTCTCTCTCGGCCGCCGCCGCCTTTTCCTCAATCGCTCTTCGTTCGTCTGGAAGGCAGTACACCTTGATAGGTGGGCTGCCCTTCCTGGTTGGCTTGGTTTCATCAGCCATCCGCTTGCCCTCATCTGTTACGCCGGCGGTAGCCGGCCAGCCTCGCAGAGCAGGATTCCCGTTGAGCACCGCCAGGTGCGAATAAGGGACAGTGAAGAAGGAACACCCGCTCGCGGGTGGGCCTACTTCACCTATCCTGCCCGGCTGACGCCGTTGGATACACCAAGGAAAGTCTACACGAACCCTTTGGCAAAATCCTGTATATCGTGCGAAAAAGGATGGATATACCGAAAAAATCGCTATAATGACCCCGAAGCAGGGTTATGCAGCGGAAAAGATCCGTCGACCTGCAGCTCACGGTAACTGATGCCGTATTTGCAGTACCAGCGTACGGCCCACAGAATGATGTCACGCTGAAAATGCCGGCCTTTGAATGGGTTCATGTGCAGCTCCATCAGCAAAAGGGGATGATAAGTTTATCACCACCGACTATTTGCAACAGTGCCGTTGATCGTGCTATGATCGACTGATGTCATCAGCGGTGGAGTGCAATGTCGTGCAATACGAATGGCGAAAAGCCGAGCTCATCGGTCAGCTTCTCAACCTTGGGGTTACCCCCGGCGGTGTGCTGCTGGTCCACAGCTCCTTCCGTAGCGTCCGGCCCCTCGAAGATGGGCCACTTGGACTGATCGAGGCCCTGCGTGCTGCGCTGGGTCCGGGAGGGACGCTCGTCATGCCCTCGTGGTCAGGTCTGGACGACGAGCCGTTCGATCCTGCCACGTCGCCCGTTACACCGGACCTTGGAGTTGTCTCTGACACATTCTGGCGCCTGCCAAATGTAAAGCGCAGCGCCCATCCATTTGCCTTTGCGGCAGCGGGGCCACAGGCAGAGCAGATCATCTCTGATCCATTGCCCCTGCCACCTCACTCGCCTGCAAGCCCGGTCGCCCGTGTCCATGAACTCGATGGGCAGGTACTTCTCCTCGGCGTGGGACACGATGCCAACACGACGCTGCATCTTGCCGAGTTGATGGCAAAGGTTCCCTATGGGGTGCCGAGACACTGCACCATTCTTCAGGATGGCAAGTTGGTACGCGTCGATTATCTCGAGAATGACCACTGCTGTGAGCGCTTTGCCTTGGCGGACAGGTGGCTCAAGGAGAAGAGCCTTCAGAAGGAAGGTCCAGTCGGTCATGCCTTTGCTCGGTTGATCCGCTCCCGCGACATTGTGGCGACAGCCCTGGGTCAACTGGGCCGAGATCCGTTGATCTTCCTGCATCCGCCAGAGGCGGGATGCGAAGAATGCGATGCCGCTCGCCAGTGGCTGAGCTCATGAGCGGAGAACGAGATGACGTTGGAGGGGCAAGGTCGCGCTGATTGCTGGGGCAACACGTGGAGCGGATCGGGGATTGTCTTTCTTCAGCTCGCTGATGATATGCTGACGCTCAATGCCGTTTGGCCTCCGACTAACGAAAATCCCGCATTTGGACGGCTGATCCGATTGGCACGGCGGACGGCGAATGGCGGAGCAGACGCTCGTCCGGGGGCAATGAGATATGAAAAAGCCTGAACTCACCGCGACGTCCCGAAGGCGTGGCGCGGCTTCCCCGTGCCGGAGCAATCGCCCTGGGTGGGTTACACGACGCCCCTCTATGGCCCGTACTGACGGACACACCGAAGCCCCGGCGGCAACCCTCAGCGGATGCCCCGGGGCTTCACGTTTTCCCAGGTCAGAAGCGGTTTTCGGGAGTAGTGCCCCAACTGGGGTAACCTTTGAGTTCTCTCAGTTGGGGGCGTAGGGTCGCCGACATGACACAAGGGGTTGTGACCGGGGTGGACACGTACGCGGGTGCTTACGACCGTCAGTCGCGCGAGCGCGAGAATTCGAGCGCAGCAAGCCCAGCGACACAGCGTAGCGCCAACGAAGACAAGGCGGCCGACCTTCAGCGCGAAGTCGAGCGCGACGGGGGCCGGTTCAGGTTCGTCGGGCATTTCAGCGAAGCGCCGGGCACGTCGGCGTTCGGGACGGCGGAGCGCCCGGAGTTCGAACGCATCCTGAACGAATGCCGCGCCGGGCGGCTCAACATGATCATTGTCTATGACGTGTCGCGCTTCTCGCGCCTGAAGGTCATGGACGCGATTCCGATTGTCTCGGAATTGCTCGCCCTGGGCGTGACGATTGTTTCCACTCAGGAAGGCGTCTTCCGGCAGGGAAACGTCATGGACCTGATTCACCTGATTATGCGGCTCGACGCGTCGCACAAAGAATCTTCGCTGAAGTCGGCGAAGATTCTCGACACGAAGAACCTTCAGCGCGAATTGGGCGGGTACGTCGGCGGGAAGGCGCCTTACGGCTTCGAGCTTGTTTCGGAGACGAAGGAGATCACGCGCAACGGCCGAATGGTCAATGTCGTCATCAACAAGCTTGCGCACTCGACCACTCCCCTTACCGGACCCTTCGAGTTCGAGCCCGACGTAATCCGGTGGTGGTGGCGTGAGATCAAGACGCACAAACACCTTCCCTTCAAGCCGGGCAGTCAAGCCGCCATTCACCCGGGCAGCATCACGGGGCTTTGTAAGCGCATGGACGCTGACGCCGTGCCGACCCGGGGCGAGACGATTGGGAAGAAGACCGCTTCAAGCGCCTGGGACCCGGCAACCGTTATGCGAATCCTTCGGGACCCGCGTATTGCGGGCTTCGCCGCTGAGGTGATCTACAAGAAGAAGCCGGACGGCACGCCGACCACGAAGATTGAGGGTTACCGCATTCAGCGCGACCCGATCACGCTCCGGCCGGTCGAGCTTGATTGCGGACCGATCATCGAGCCCGCTGAGTGGTATGAGCTTCAGGCGTGGTTGGACGGCAGGGGGCGCGGCAAGGGGCTTTCCCGGGGGCAAGCCATTCTGTCCGCCATGGACAAGCTGTACTGCGAGTGTGGCGCCGTCATGACTTCGAAGCGCGGGGAAGAATCGATCAAGGACTCTTACCGCTGCCGTCGCCGGAAGGTGGTCGACCCGTCCGCACCTGGGCAGCACGAAGGCACGTGCAACGTCAGCATGGCGGCACTCGACAAGTTCGTTGCGGAACGCATCTTCAACAAGATCAGGCACGCCGAAGGCGACGAAGAGACGTTGGCGCTTCTGTGGGAAGCCGCCCGACGCTTCGGCAAGCTCACTGAGGCGCCTGAGAAGAGCGGCGAACGGGCGAACCTTGTTGCGGAGCGCGCCGACGCCCTGAACGCCCTTGAAGAGCTGTACGAAGACCGCGCGGCAGGCGCGTACGACGGACCCGTTGGCAGGAAGCACTTCCGGAAGCAACAGGCAGCGCTGACGCTCCGGCAGCAAGGGGCGGAAGAGCGGCTTGCCGAACTTGAAGCCGCCGAAGCCCCGAAGCTTCCCCTTGACCAATGGTTCCCCGAAGACGCCGACGCTGACCCGACCGGCCCTAAGTCGTGGTGGGGGCGCGCGTCAGTAGACGACAAGCGCGTGTTCGTCGGGCTCTTCGTAGACAAGATCGTTGTCACGAAGTCGACTACGGGCAGGGGGCAGGGAACGCCCATCGAGAAGCGCGCTTCGATCACGTGGGCGAAGCCGCCGACCGACGACGACGAAGACGACGCCCAGGACGGCACGGAAGACGTAGCGGCGTAGCGAGACACCCGGGAAGCCTGTTAGGCGCTGAGACGGGCGCACAGCGGGCTTCCTGGGGCAGCGGGAAGGGTCGGCCGGTCCCCCGGTCGGCCCATTTCTCTTGTCTCGGTTTAGTTAGTTAGCCTAAGTAACAGTGACTCCGTCACCACAGCACAGCGGGGCGAGCCGTTGACCTGGGGGAAGTGATGCTGTGACGGAATGACTCGAAACACACATTCCTAATGACTTCTCATTGGGTAATCCAGACTTCACGCCACTTCATCACAGCGTCACCCGGGCGCCCTTCGCTGTGACCCCGAATCAGGTTGCCGACAACCTTCATATAGGTAGAGGGGTTTACGCGCCACGCATCAAGCACCGCTAAGGAACGGCGTCGAGCGCTACCCACTCAGGCCGGTCACTCCCCTGATCTCTCCCAGGGTTGAGCGACCGGCGTTGCCTCCCTAGCTCAGTTCGGTTAGAGCGCCTGTTTCGTAATCAGGGGGTCGGCGGTTCGAATCCGTCGGGGGGCTCAATGAGCGGATACACAATCGCTTGGCTCGCATGGCTTGCCGCGTTCGGCGTCATTGAGGGTCGAGCGCTCTTCAATAAGAAGCCGGGCGACACGCTGAGCGAACACGTCTGGTCATGGTTCGCCACGCAAAGCGGCAGTACAGGCAAGCCTTCGGGTTGGGTGCGTGCTCGACGCTTTGCGCTACTGGCCTTCATGGGTTGGCTCACTGCCCACTTCATGACGGGCGGTCGCTTCTAGCGCTGCCGCGCCCAGCCTACTCACGTGAGTAGGTAGGGGGGTGTCGACGGATAGGGGGGTGTCCCCGGAAGGGGGGGGGGGTGCCCTATGCGTACCCGGTGTCTCGACTGTAGGGACTGGGCTACTCATGGTGGGCGCTGTGCTCAGCACCACGCCACCTATCAGGCACAGCGCAGTGTGAAGAGCCATGCGAAGCGGCGTGCTGCTATCGCCCGTGGGAACAACGCTGCGGCGAAGATGCGTCGTGCTATCCGTAAGGCAGTGGGCGCGCACTGTGCTACCTGCCTGGGTTGGTACCACTAGAAAGCTTCTCGAGCGGATCGATCCTGCAGGAATTCCCGGGCATAACTGTTCCACTTGTATCGTCGGTCTGATAATCAGACTGGGACCACGGTCCCACTCGTATCGTCGGTCTGATTATTAGTCTGGGACCACGG
>JADMIO010796518.1_pt1 | contig 53977 bp, 41 predicted proteins | sample 8958161 | NCBI WGS metagenome assembly JADMIO01 (sample SAMN16585339, study PRJNA669376) | soil metagenome | isolation source: Crop rotation soil | place: USA: Cullars Rotation, Alabama | collected 2011
GCCGCGACTTCAAGTCACGTGAATTCCAAGCTTCGGATCCCACTGTGCTGGAAAGGCACCTGCGATTCACCCGCCCGGATGGCCGTTGCGGCGGAAAGCACCTCCTGCCAGGCACCGGCGACGTCCTGCACGACAACGCGCTGGCTGGCGGCGATCGCGATCTCCGACTGCTGGCTGAGATGCTTGGCCCGACGCACCGTCGCCTCGTCCCCGCCCCCCTGATAGATCGGGACACTGACCTGGCCGGTCACGCTGAGGACCTGCTGTGACTTCTTCGTGGCGAAGATATTGCTGCCGGCAGCGTCCTTCAGGAATTGGTATTGCCCCTGCACAGCGACTTGGGGCAACAGCGCTCCGGCGGCATCATCAACCGCATAGTCGGCCGCCTTGGCTCGCGCCTTGGCATCGAGGACGTCGGGATGCTGCGCCAGCGCGATCTCCTCGGCGTCATCGCGGGTTCGCGGCAAGGCCGGCAGCGGGCTGTTGCCTTCAAGCGTCTCGGGCGGGCGGCCGATCACATTGGTGAACGCCGCGCGGCTGGCCACGAGCTGCTTTTCTGCATTGGCAACATCGGCTTCCGAACGCGAATGGCGCGCTTCGGACTCCGACACGTCGGTCTTGGTCACTGCGCCGGACGCAAACTGAGTCCGCACAGCCTCGAGCTGGGTCTGCAGCGTGCGCAGATTTTCCCGATTGTATTTGAGCACCAGGCTGTCGCGCACGACGTCCATGTAGGCCGTCACGGACGCGAGCAGAATGGATTGCTCGGCCGCCAACAATTCCCAACGGCCGGCGCGCGCCTGGGCGATTGCGCGCCCGACTTGTGCCACGGTGCGGCCGCCGCGGAAGATTGGCTCGGTGACCGTCAGTTGGCCGATGAGTGGATGGCGGCTGAAGGCAGGATTTAGAAACGTGCCGTCCCCGTCCCCCTGCTGCAATCCGTAAGAGCCCGACGCATTGACGCTAGGCCGCCAACCTGCGTTCGCCTGGGCCACGCCTTCATCCAAGGCGCGCACAGCGGCACGGGCGCCGTCGAGTTGCGGATTGGTCTCGTAGGCGACGCTCAAGGCCTCGCGGAGGGAGAACGTCTCCGCCCGCGCTGGTCCGATCGCAAGCAGCGCTGCGCCGAGAAGCGAAAACAACGCTGTTCCGACGTTGCGCACAACGATCCTTCCCTCGACATGGACCATTTACGCCGGCGCCTTGCGTGCTGACCTTTTGCGGATGGGAGTATCGGGCCAATCCCTTTAAGGTTTTGTGCCCGCTCCGTGATTTCAATCCCTTACAATAGTTTGCGCATCCAAAACAGACGTTTCCGCTCCGCCACGGGCGGGCCTTCGCACCAGATAATGTTGGCGCATGGTCTCATCCGACCGCCCCAGAGCCGTTTGCGGGCTGCCGCCAGAAGAGAGGGTTCTTTAACCTCTGTGGCAGCGGCGTTCATGCGACCGCGCCCCGGCGCATGAACGATCCGTCACGACTTGTTCGGTATCGTCAGCCCGCGGTGTTCGAGCATCGGGCCGATGTCCGGATCCTTTCCATAGAAGGCGCGGAACATCGGGCCGTAATCCTCGCTATGGCCTTTGGACAGGATCATGTCACGGAAACGCTGGCCGTTCGCCCGCGTCAGGCCGCCATTGTGCTCGAACCACGAATACGCATCGTCATCCAGCATCACGCTCCACTGATAGGCGTAGTACCCGGCCGAATAGCCGTTGGCCCAGATATGGAGGAAATAGCTGGTCCGATAGCGGGGCGGTACGTTCGCGAAGTCCGTATGGGTATCGGCGAGTGCCTTCGTCTCGAACGCATCGACATCCAGCTTGGGCGTATCCGCCTTGAGCAGATGCCACTGCATGTCGAGCTGAGACGCCGCGAGCAATTCGCCGAGCGAGTAGCCTTGCCCCCAAGTCTGCGACTTTTTGATCTTCTCCACCAGCGCATCCGGGATCGTCGCGCCGGTCTTGTAGTTCACCGCGTAGTGCTTGAGCACGTCCGGATAGAGCGCCCAATGTTCGTTGAACTGCGACGGGAACTCCACGAAGTCGCGCGCCGTGTTGGCACCGGAGAGCGAGGGATAGTGCCCGTTGGCAAAGAGACCGTGAAGCCCATGGCCGAACTCATGGAACATGGTCGTCACGTCGTCAAAGCTGATCAGTGCGGGCTGCCCCGGAGCGGGCTTGGGGAGGTTGGCGACGTTGTAAACGACCGGCTTGGTGCCGAGCAGCTTCGACTGACCGACGAAGTTGCTCATCCAGGCGCCACCAGCCTTGTTGTCCCGCTTGAAGTAGTCGCAATAGAACAGCGCGAGCTGGCTTCCGTCCTTGTCGAATACGTCGAACACGCGCACATCCGGGTGATAGACCGGTAAGTCGTGGCGCTCGCGGAACGTGATGCCATAGAGCTGGGTCGCGGCATAGAACACTCCGTCGATCAGCACCTTGTTGAGCTCGAAATAGGGCCGCAGCTCATTGTCGTCGAGATCGTAATTGGCCTTGCGCACCATGTCGGAATAGCGCTGCCAGTCCCACGGCTTGAGGTCGAAATGCTTGCCCTTGGCATCGATCATTGCCTGGATCTGCCTTGCCTCGTCGGCAGCTTTGTTGGCGGTCGCGGGAACGAGCTGGCTGATGAAGTTCTCGACCGCTTCGGGCGTCTTCGCCATCTGATCGTACAAGGCATAGGCGGCGTGATTCGGATAGCCGAGCAGCTGTGCCTTCTGGGCGCGCAGCTGCGCGATGCGGGAGATGAGCTCGCGCGTATCGTTGGCATCGCCCTTTTCGGTGCGGGTCCAGGAGCTGTTGAACAGCTTTTCGCGCGTTGCGCGATTTTCGAGCGACGACAGCTTGGGCTGCTGCGTCGTGTTCTGCAGCGGCAGAACATACTTGCCCTTCAGGCCGCGTTCTTCAGCGGTATGTGCAGCGGCTTTGATCTCGTCGTCGGTAAGGCCTGCGAGCTCGGCCTTGTTGTCGACAACAAGTGCGCCCGCCTTGGCGGCGGCAATCAGCCTCTGCTGGAACGCCGTTTCGAGCGTCGCGTCTTCCTTGTTGAGCTCGCGCAGTTTTGCCTTGTCGGCTTCCGACAGGAGGGCACCGGCATGCACGAAGCCGTCGTAATCCACCTTCAGCAACTGGAGCGATTCCGGATCGAGCTTCAGCTTGTCTCGTGCGTCGTAGATCGCCTTCACGCGGCCGAACAGCCTGGAATTGAGGAAGATTGCATCGTTGTGGGCCGCAAGCTTGGGCGCCTCGTCGGTCTGAGTCTTGTCCAGCGTGTCGTTGGTGTTCGCCTGAACCACCGCGAAGAACGCAAGCTGGGCGCGTGTGAGCATGGCGCCCGACTTCTCGAGCGCGACGATGGTGTTTTCGAAGGTTGGCTTCGCTTTGTTGTTGGCGATAGCGTCGATCTCCACGATCTGACGCTGCATGCCTTCTTCCAGCGCCGGACCGTAGTCGGTGTCCTTGATACGGTCGAATGGCGGGGCCTGCAGCGGCAGGGTGCTGGGCGCGGCGAATGGATTGGCGTCGACGGCGGTAGCAGCACCGAGCGATACGGGCATGACGCAAAGGGTCACGAGCGCAGCCGAGGTCAGGCAAAGCGTGCGAAAGGGGAGCATGGAGAGTCCTCTTGGAGGGCAGGCCGGCGAAATACAGCCGCGACTGGGCGCCTATATGACGAAGCGCGCGGCCAGCTTCAAGCTGAGCCGGGAGCGCTTGAATTGCCGGTTAGGATGTTGCCCGCTTTTGCGGTTGTTTGATCGAATGTTCTGCCTGCATGCCATGTGCACGCAAAGCACATGACCGGCAGTCCATCTCAGCGTCGCCGGGAATTCTCAAGGAACGTCGCAACCGCGCTGTCGCCCCTGAGTCGGATCACCTCGCCGCGTGCCTGACGCAACTCACGCTCGATCACCGGCGTCCAGCGGCCGAAGCGGAAGATCGTCCACGCGTAGTTCAGACTGAAGCCTTCTTCACAGCCATCCGGGCGGTCCGTGCGCGGCCCGCTGCGATAGATTTGCGTCTTGCGCCAGGTGCGGAACAAGCGGCGCAGCGCCGGTTGTTCGATCCAGATCACCAGATCGGCGTCGCCCAGAACCAGATCGTTGAGGCCAGGATAGGTGCCGTCGACAACCCAGCATCCGCCGCGCATGGCTTCCGCCAGATCGGCGCGAACGGCTTCGCCCCTGCGGCGAGTCCAGTTCGGCCCATAGACGAGCCGGTCGAGATGGATCATCGGCAGGCCGAGTTGCGCGCCCAGTGCGCGCGTCAATGTCGATTTGCCAGCACCCGCACCGCCCAGAACCGCGATGCGTGTCCACGGCGCGATGACGCCGACTGAAACAGGGGTAGCGCCCGGCAGATGCAGTCCCGCGATCTGTACAGTCGTCCAACGCTCACGCTGCCAGACAAGCGCATAGGCCGCAGCTTCCAGGCAGGTCAGCCCGACTTGCGTCACCACGATGCCGGTAAGTCCGAACTGGAGATGGACGCCCACCCACCAAATGAGCGGTAGTTGCAGCAGCCACTGCGCCACGAACGCGATACCGGTCGCCGATCTTGTGGCGCCAGCGCCACGCAACGCAAAACCGAGCACGCGCACGAACACGTCAATCGCCGCGCTCGCGCCAAGAAGCTGCGCCGGCACGGTCGCAAGCGCAATACTGGTCGGATCGATGAGGAATAGCCCGAGCACCAATCGCGGCTGCAACGCGACAGCGGTGCCGAGTGGCAGCATGATCGCCGCCGCCGCGAACGACATTTGCCAGCCCCAGCGCGCCGCATCGCGCAAATCACCGCGTCCGAGCGCCTGTCCCACCAGTGTACCGCATGCGATGCCCATGCCGGTCGACGCCATGATCGGTATCAGCATCAGCGAGTTGAGAACATTGAGCGCGGCGACTTCGGCCACACCGAGCCGGGAGACGATCGCGAAGGCGATGATCAAGCCGACCTGGAGAAAACTCTGCTGCAGGCTGACCGGCCAGCCGATGCGCAAGATCGTTGCAACGCCGCTCCAGCGCGGCGGATGCCGAAATAACGCCACCTTGCGTAACCGCGCGATGGTGATCTGCAGGATCAACGCGGCGATCGTCGCGAGCGCAACAGCGATGCCGGCCCCCGTGATGCCGAGTGGCGGCACTGCACCGGCGCCGAACACCAGAGGCCAGGTGATAGCGATCTGCACGGGCGCAAGGAGCGCCGTCACCAGAAAGGATATTCGCGGCTGAGCCGAGCCGATCCAGTAAGAGTTGAACGGAATGGTGATGCCGAGAAAGAAGATCGAGGCCGCCTCGCCGCGCAAGAACGCAGTGGCGGCCATGGCGGTTGCGGGGTCCGGCGTCAGGGTGTGCACCATCGCAGGCCCGAACAGGAACGCGACCATCGCCAGCATCGCGGCGAACGGCGCGGACACGCAGAGCGCATCACCAAGCGCCTGCCCGGCGCGCCCGGTATCACCGGCGCCAATTGCTCGCGCTACAACGGCCTGTACACCCGTGTCGAAACCGTACAGCAGTGCGAGCAGCATCCCGTAGACCGCGCTCGCAATCCCGACTCCCGCCAGCGCGGTGGTGCCGAGGCGGCCCATGATCGCCAACGACACCAGGGTCACCGCGTTCTGGATCAGGAAAAACACGATAAGCGGCCCAGCGAGGGCAAAGGCCGTCATCAGACGGGCACGGTGATCCGGCGCGCCCGTCACGGTCAGTTCGGCCTGATCGATTGGGCCCACGGACATTCACGCGCCCTTCCATCCCGGTTTCGAAGATGGCGAATCGAGTGAATTGATGCCAGTGAATAAAGCTAACCAGTGAATTCACAGCGGCGAATATCGTTTGATTGACCGGCAATGCGCTGTTCGCGACGGCTGACGCCTCACGGCCTTACGGCTTCGAGGTTTCTAAGGTGGCTTCAGCGGCCGGTGAATTGTGCCGGGCGGCGTTCGAGGAAGGAGGCGACGCCTTCCTTGTGATCCGCCGACGCAAAGCACTCCGCCATCGCGCCGAGATGGACCTTCATATGCTCGGCAATGTCTCGCTCGAGACCGGCGTAGACCAGACTCTTGATCCGCTGGATCGAGAACGGCGACGACTTCAAATAGCGCTTCGCCTCTGCGCGCGCGGCATCCATCAAAGCGTCGGGCTCGACGAGCTGGTTGGCGTAGCCGACCTCGTGCGCTTCCTTCGCCTCCAGGAAATCGCCGGAATAGAGCAGCCGCAGCGCGCGCGACGGGCCGATCAGCCGCGGCAGCAGCCAAGATCCCGCGCCGGTGTCGGGCACGAGGCCGCGATGCGCGAAATTCCACGCGAAGCGCGCGCGATGGGTGACGATGCGGACGTCGCACTGCACCGTGAACTCCGCACCCATGCCGACGGCGAAGCCGTCGATCGCGCCGATTACCGGCTTCGGGCAATCGACGATCTGCCACGGGCGCGAGAGATCGCGGGTGGAGGCGCCCGGACGCGCGCCGCGGTCGCCCGTCGGCGTCGCCTGCAGATTGGCAAGATCGGTGCCGGCGCAGAACGTGCCCCCCGCACCGGTGATGATCAGGACATGCACACCGGGATCCTCGCCCGCCTGCTTCACATAGCCCATGAACGCGCCGAGCATGTCGTAGGTCATCGCGTTCTTCTTCTCGGCGCGATCAATAGTCACAGTCGCGATCTTCTCGCTCACCTCGTACTTGATGTGATGTGCGGTCATTGCGGTGCTCCCGGAATCTTCCGCGCCGAGCATAGTCCCAACAGCAAACGAGCGGGACTCGCGTTCCGCTCGCGCATTCCGCTACGGCTGGTGCGTCGGGACTATTCCGCGGCGATAGCTTGCGGCTGGTTGGTGTTCGCGACGGCGGCGGCCGGGCGCCCCCTGAAGGTCAGCGTGCCGTCATTGATTTTACCGAGGCGCAGCATGACCAGATCGAGTGCGTAGTTCTGGTACTGCTTCCACGGCTTCCTGGTGCCCTGCTTGGGCAGCAGATCCTTGGCGCGCTGGACATAGCCCGAAGAGAAGTCAAACCAGGGCTCGGCCTTCATCGTTGGATCGTTGTTGATCGCGACCGCTTCGGCATACCCCTTGCGGTCCATGTAGTTGAGCATGCGGCAGACGTAATCGCAGGTGAGGTCGGCCTTCAGCGTCCACGACGCGTTGGTGTAGCCGAATGCCGACGCGAGGTTCGGGATGTCGCTGTACATCATGCCCTTGTAGCTCAGCGATTTGGAGACATTCTTCGCCACACCGTCGACCGTGACCTGCAACCCGCCGAGGAGTTCGAGATTAAGACCGGTTGCGGTGACGATGATGTCGGCCTCCAGCTCCTTGCCCGATTTCAATCGGATGCCAGCGGGCGTGAAGCTGTCTATGTGATCGGTGACGACTGAGGCCTGGCCCTTCTTGATCGCAAGAAACAGATCGTTGTCGGGCACGAGGCAGAGGCGCTGATCCCACGGATTATAGCGCGGCGTGAAGTGCGTCTCGATGTCGTAGTCCGGGCCGAGTTGATCGCGTACCATCCCGATCAGACGCTTCTTCACCGCCTCCGGCTTCTTGCGCGCCATGTTGAAGAAGAACATCCCGAAGAGCACGTTGCGCCAGCGGGTGATGCCATAGGCGAGCATGGCCGGCAGGTGAGCGCGCATCCAGTTGGCCATTTTGTCTTCGGCCGGCGCGGATGCCATGTAGGTCGGCGAGCGCTGCAGCATCGTCACGTGGGCCGCGGTTTCGGCCATCACCGGCACGATGGTGACGGCGGTGGCGCCGCTCCCGATGACGACGACCTTCTTGCCGCTGTAGTCGAGATTCTCCGGCCAGAACTGCGGACGGACGATCTGGCCCTTGAAGCTGTCGCGACCTTCGAACTCCGGCTCATAGCCGCTGGCGTAGCTGTAGTAGCCGCTGCACATGAAGAGGAAGTTGCAGGTGTAACGGACGATGCGTTTCTCCGCGCCGATCTCGACTTCGACAGTCCATGATGCATCGGGCGTCGACCATGACGCGCGCTTCACCATGTGGTGGAAGCGGATGTTCTTGTCGATGCCGTTTTCGCTCGCGGTCTCGCGCACGTATTTCCTGATCGACGGACCATCCGCGATCGACTTGGCTTCGCGCCACGGTTTGAAGTTGTAGCCGAGGGTGTACATGTCACTGTCGGAACGGATGCCGGGGTATTGGAAGAGGTCCCAGGTGCCGCCGATTGCGTCGCGCCCCTCGAGAATGGCGTAGGACTTGCCGGGGCACTTGGTCTTGAGATGATAGGCGGCGCCGATGCCGGAAAGGCCCGCACCGACAATCAGAACGTCAAAATGTTCCACGGCCATCCAATCACCCTGCCCTTACGCAGGGGTGATCGCATATCTCCCAAGAAATGACAAGTTGTCAGTCCGTGCTAACCACCCGCCGGCTTGGCAAACATTTCCCGCAATTCCCTCTTCAGCACCTTGCCCGTCGCGGTACGCGGCAATTCGCCTTCGGTGAGCTTGAACGACGTCGGGATTTTGAACTTGGCCAGAGAGGCCGCCAATTCTGCCCGCAATTCGTCCGGCAGCGAGGCGGCGCGCGCCACGTCCGGCACCTGGATGACGGCGGCAACCTGTTCGCCGTATTCGGGATCGGGCAGGCCGATCACGGCGCAGTCCTTTACACCGGGCCGCCCGAGGATCGCGGCTTCCACTTCGGCGCAATAGACGTTCTCGCCGCCGCGTATGATCACGTCCTTCTTGCGGTCGACGACATAGTAGAAGCCTTCGCTGTCGCGATAGCCGAGATCGCCGGAGCGGAACCAGCCGCCGCCGAACGCTGCTTCCGTCGCTACCGGATTCTTCCAATAGCCGGGAATGACGTTGGGACCGCGCAGCCAGATTTCGCCGACCTCGTCGTCGCCGAGGGTGTTGCCGGCATCGTCGACCACCCTGGCTTCGCAACACGGCACCGGACGGCCGACGCTGTCGGGACGCGCGAAATAGTCCATCCCGCCATTGCTGATCACGGCGCTGGTCGTCTCGGTGAGGCCGTAGCCGTTGCCCGGCATCGCCTTCTGTTCGAACTGCTTGCTGATCTGCCGGATGAGATCGGGCGGCACCGAGGCGCCACCGGATGCAATGCCGAGCAATGACGACACATCAGCGCCGCTATCGCGCGCGGCTTCCAGCAGCTGCCGCACGACGATCGGCACGCCGGCAACGCTCTGCAGCTTGTGCCTCTCGACCAGCTGCACCGCTTCGATGGGATTCCATTTGTATTGCAGCGCGACCTTCGAACCCATCACGGTCGAAACATAGAGGCCGCTCATACCCCCGATGTGGAAATACGGGAACGTCTGCAGCGAGCCGCCTTGCGGCATCTGGTGCGGCTGGATCTCGCTGAAGTCGCCCATCAGTCCGCGCGCAACCGCACCGCCGAGCAGCGTGTTCATAATATTGGTAACGTGATTGCGATGCGTCGCGACGGCGCCTTTCGGTTTACCCGTGGTGCCGGAGGTATAGAGGATGGTGCAGAAATCGTCGGGACCGATATCGGCGTCGGGAAGCTTGTCGGTGCGTTTGGCAACCGCTTCCTCGAAATCCATGCCGCCTTCGACGCCACCGCGTCGCGCGACGATAACCGTTTTCAAATCCTTCATCTGCGGCAAGAGCGGCTTCAGCCGTTCGAGGCGCTCGCCGTCGATCAGAAGCGCCGACGGCGTCGAATCCTCCAGCGCGAAGGCGATCTCCGGCCCCGTCCACCACGCGTTGATCGCAACCACAATGGCGCCGATTGCCTGACAGGCCCAGAAGCTGATCATCCATTCCGGATAGTTGCGCATGCCGACAGCGACGCGGTCGCCCTTCTCGACGCCCACCGCGCGCAGGTAATGCGCCAGTGCCGCCACCTTCTCGAAGTGGTCGCGGAATGTCAGGACCTCGTCGCCGTAGATAAGAAACGTCCGGTCGTCATAGACGCGCGTGTTTAGCAGCACTTCGCGCATCGACCTTGGCGCATTCTTGTAGATCTTGATCGGATAGCCGAGTTCCTCATCGACGACGAGTTCGAACATTCCCGGTGTCGTTGTCAGCTTCTCGATGACTTCGCTACGCGTCGGCATTCCCTGTTCCCCATCATTCAGCGGGCTCTTGCGACCCGTTTACACACCTTGAAGGCCCGGCCCGGCCGCGCCAAGCCTCGATTTTCGCCAGTTTTGCGTGACGTTGCGGGACTTTAGACAGACTTGAAACACGTTACAATTATTGTACGTTGGCCCCGATTTTGGAAGGCCCGGTATGGCGCTTGATCTCGCAGCGGCACGTGAAACCTACGAACGCGACGGCGTGGTGTTCCTGCCCCAGGTGTTGTCGCGCGCCGATCTCGATGCCGCGCTGAAAGCGTATGACTGGAGTCTCGCCAACCCGGGACCCGGGGCGTCGAAGATCGCGCAGCGCACGGACGCGCTGTTCTACCAGGATCTGTGCAATCCCGGCTGCGTACCCGCGTACGAAGAGATGCTGCGCACGTCGCCCTTGCCGGCGCTGATTGCCAAGCTCTGGGGCACGCCGGACGTCTGGTTCATGTACGAACAGGTATTCCTGAAGGAAGGCGGCGAGAGCCGCCGCACGCCGTGGCACCAGGATTCCTCCTATCTCTCCGTGGGCGGCAACGATCTTGCCGTGGCTTGGATCACTTTCGAGGCGCAGAAACGCGAGGACTCGCTCGAATTCGTGAAGGGCTCGCACAAGGGCACGCTGTATGACGGATCGCGTTTCGATCTCGATGACGAAACGTTGCCGATCTATCCCGGCGACGAGCTCCCGCGCCTGCCAGACATCGAAGCGCGCCGCGGCGAATTTCCGATCGTGTCGTTCGCGGTGGAGCCCGGTGACGTCGTGATGTTCCATCCCAAGACGCTGCATGGCGGCGCGCCGACGCATGCCGGTTCGCGACGGCGCACGCTGACCTTGCGGTTCTTCGGGCGCAACGCCGTGTATGAGGCACGTCCCATACCTGCGGGACCAAGGATGCCTGGATTGCACAACCTCACCCCGGGAGAACCGTTCCGCAATGACGGTTTCCTGAAACTGCTGCCGCGCGCAGCCTGAGAGCCGAGACGATCATGAGCCTTTCGACACAACGCAAATTCACCTCGCCCACTCCGGACGAAACGCTGGAGCAACTCGCCGCACGCGCCCTCCCAGGCGAAGCGGCGAGCGAAGCGCAGGACAAGATCAAAAGCTGGAACATGCACATCTTCGCGATGCGGCGGCCGCGCGGCCTGCTTCTGGGCAGCGACGTGGTATTCGTCGAACCGCCGCGGAAATGACAAGTGAGGATGCGATCATCCTTGGAGCAGAAATCGGTGCCGGCCATGACGGCGCCGCCGAGCTTATTCTGAGGGTCCGCTTCCAAAACGGCGTTGTCGGTCCTGTCATGCTGGATTCGGACACCGCACTGAAACTGATGAATGCTTGCGGCGTTGCAAGCATCGACAAACTGGCCGGGCATCCCTGGCTGAAGGTATTGGAGGACAAGTGATGTTCGATATCGTTATCAGGAACGGCCTCGTCATTGACGGCACCGGATCGAAGGCCCATCCCGCCGATGTCGCCGTGAAGGATGGCAAGATCGCAGCGGTCGGCAAGATCGATGGCGCAGCGAAGCATACAATCGACGCGAAAGGTCGCATCGTCGCGCCGGGCTTCATTGATCCCCACACCCATTTCGACGTGCAACTTTTGTGGGACGGCGCAGCACGCCCTGCGCTCGAGCACGGCGTGACAACCATCGTGCCGGGTAACTGCTCACTGTCGCTGGCGCCGCTCAAGGCGGCCGACCGCAAAAGCCTGATCGGCATGTTCCAGCAGATCGAGGAATTGCCGCCGGAAGCCTTCACCATTTTCGAATGGACGTGGGAAGATTTCGCCGGCTATCGCAGGGCGATCGAGCCGGGCCTCTCGCTCAACGTGGCGCCACTGGTCGGCCATAGCCTGATCCGCCTGTGGGTCATGGGTGCCGCGTCGCAAGAGCGCGCCGCTAATGCAGACGAGATCGCGGCAATGCAGAAGCTGCTGCGCGAGAGCCTCAAGGCCGGCGCCGTCGGTCTCTCAACCAGCTTCGTGGACGTCGACGAGAAGGCGCGCCCTGTACCGAGCCGTTTCGCGCCGTTCTCAGAACTCGATGCGATGTGCGAAGTGCTGGGTGAATTCGGCCGCATGCTGCAGGTGGTGCCGGAATTCTACGATGCGGACCTGACCATCGCCCGCGTCGATCAGCTCGCCGAGCTTTCCCTCAAGCACAATATCCCGACAACATTCTCGCCGGTATTCGACAGCGCGCTCGCGCCCAACAACGGCACGCGCATTCTCGCCCGTGTCGAGGAACAATTCGCACGCGGCGCCCGCGTGTGGCCACAGGTTCAGACGCGGCCCATCGACATCAGCTTTTCGTTCCTGCGCCCTAGTCTCTACTTCGGCCGCCTGCCGACATGGTGGCGCACGCTCAAGCAGCCTCTCGCCGAACGCAAAGCCGCACTCGCCGACCAGGAAACCGTGGAGAAGCTCATCGCCGAAGCTGACACCAACATGATGAGCCAAGCCATGGCCCGTCTCGTAGTGCGCGGCGGCGACAACGCGCCGGAGGCCTATGCCGGCCGTTCTCTCGGCGACATCGCGAAGGAGCGCGACCGGCATATTGCCCGCGCTCTCATCGATATTTCGGTCGAGGGCGACCTCGACGTTGCGTTCTGCGCGTCAAACCAGGGCCACAACGACGCTGGGCGCGTCGGACCGATGCTGGCGCATCCGCTGGTGCATATCGGTGCCAGTGACGGCGGCGCGCACATCACATCGTTCGCGACCTACGGCGACACGGGCTTCCTGTTCAGCGACTTTGTTCGCAAGAGCGGTCACCTGACGCTGGAGCAGGCGGTCAGCAAAATCACCTCGGAAACCGCCGATATCTGGGGCCTGAAGAATCGCGGCCGGATCGCCGAGGGCATGGCCGCGGACATCGTTGTGTTCGATGCCGCCACGATCGGTCGCGGCGAGGAGCGTGCTGTGTTCGACATGCCGGGCGACGGCATGCGCTACACCCGGGACGCGATCGGCATCGACACGGTCCTTGTCAACGGAGTGGTTGCTTACGCCGACGGTGCCTATAGCGATGCGAAGGCCGGCATCGTCTGCGTCTGACGCGCGGATCTTAAGGTTTGTCGTCGGCGGCAGGTGGCGTGAAGCGGAGCCGGCCGGGCAGTGCGAATTCCGGCGACTTGCGCTGCAGCAAGGTGCGCCCGGCGAAGGCGATGCTGCCGTCGCTGACGCAACTGCCCGCACTCACGCGGGCAATCCGGCCTTGGCAGATGTCCAAAGTTGCCCCCTTCAGTGCCAGGCTGAGCGAAATGTCAAATTTCACCTGAAGCAGGCACTTTCCGGCGATCGTCAGATCGATGTGCGGACTGTGTTTCGACGTGATCTTGTGATCGAGCAATGGGACGATGGCGGTGAGACCCGGATCCTTCCGTGTCGCGAGAATCGCATCGCGAACCCCGGCCACCTTGCCCCACGACGCCTGAAGGATATCACCGGCGCTTACGCTTAGGATCCCATCGAGCGCACTGCGAACGCCGTCACTGATCTGCGCACCGGCTGATGCCGGCAGCGCGGCGGTCGCTGACGCCACAACCGCCATCACCGGCGCAAGGTCGAGGTCGCCGGCTATCGGCTTGGCGATATCGGTTGCGAAGAAGCTCTTGAGTGTGAGCGGGTTCTCCGTCATGGCGCGGCTGCCGGGTAATCCATTGCCGTCGCAAACACCGGCGACGACACCATCAGCGCGATCGAAAGTTCGGGAGCACTCTCCTCGAATTGTGGCGCTGTCACGGTTCCGGGATCCGCCCAGCTTGTTACCGCCGGTACCGGTGCAGCAAAGCCAAACAACCGGCGCGCGGCAAAGGCGGCCGCCGCCACAAGCAACACCAGCAAGGCCAGGGCGGCAGCAAGCATGACCGGCGAGATACCGGTGGCAGGCCCTGCGTCTGTTCGTTGGCTCGGAGTGAGCGGCACGGGCGTCGGACGGAATGCCGGTGGCTTTGATTGCGGCGCGGGCGCGGGCTTCGGTGTCGGCGTAATTGACGGAGCCGCTGGCTTGGGTTCAGCAACCCTGGCTGCACTCACCGATCTGGGCTTGCGAACAGGAGCCATGGTAGCCGGTTGAACCGGCGCCTGGGCAGCGGGCTCAGGCTTGGCGACAGGCGGCTCCTGTACCTGCTCCGCGGCAGCGGCTTCTTCTTCCCGGCGTTGCCGTTCGGCGTCGGCTTTCTTCTTCGCGTCGGCCTTCGCCTTCGCATCGCGCATCAGCTTCAGCGCCTGATCGAGGAATTGCAGCCCGTTGCCGTCGGAATTTCGCTCGGCCGGCGTCTCGCGCGACGGCTCCGTTCGCGACGCTTCTTGTGCAAGTCCCGCTGCCGGCAATAAAGAGAGCCCAAGACACATGGCGGCCATTTTCCGGCAGGATCGCATGCCATTCCGCTCCGGAGGCCCGACAAAACCGCGGCAACCCTACATCCGTTCGCCTTCTGCGTCACAGACGCTCTCTAACGCTGCGGAACGGGTGGCGGAGGAGCCGCCAATACCGCTACGCTTGGTCAACGCAATCAGGAGAGGAAGAAACCATGTCAATCGATTTTGAAATTCCGCCGGAAGCAAAGGCCATCCGCGAGCGAGTCCGCAAATGGGTGCATGACGAGTGCATTCCGGCGCAGGAAAAGCTCATCAAGGGCGGCGACTACAAGACGATCCTCGGAGAACTGCGCACCAAGGCGCGGGCGCAGGGCCTCTGGTGTCCGTTCATTCCGAAGGAATATGGCGGCATGGGTCTTGGCCCGCTGGCCAATGCACTGGTGCAGATGGAGCTTGGCGAGAGCTATCTCGGCGCGCTGTCGATGAACACACAGGGTCCGGACGACGCGACCATGCTCACCTTGCTGCAGAACGGCACGGAGTATCAGAAGGAGAAATTCCTCAAGCCGCTGCTGAATGGCGAGAAACGCATCTGCTACTCGATGACCGAGAAGGCGGCCGGCGCCGACGCGACCGGCATGCAGACGCGCGCCGTGAAGAAGGGCAACGATGCCTACGTGCTGAACGGCGAGAAATGGTTCTCCTCGGCGGCAAGCGTCGCCGATGTCGCGCTCGTGATGGCCATGACCGATCCGGATGCGCCGCGCCATCAGCGCTATTCGACCTTCCTCGTCGAGCTGCCGAACCCGGGCTACAAGATCAAACGCGACATCAAAACGATGGCCGCGGAAGGTCCGCTGTCCCACATCCTCGGCGGCGGTCATTCCGAGATCGAGATCAAGGACCTCGAAGTACCGGCAGAAAATATCCTTGGCGGCGAAGGCCAGGGCTTCAACATGGGCCAGCATCGCCTCGCCTATGGCCGCCTGCGGCACGGCATGCACAACGTCGCGATGGCCCAGCGTGCGCTCGATCTGGCGACCGCACATGTCACCAAGCGTTCGACCTTCGGCAAGCTGTTGTCGGAACGTCAGGGCGTGCAGTTCATGCTCGCCGACTGCGCGAGCGAACTCTACATCGCGCGCCTGATGCTGATGCACATCGCGTACAAGGCCGAGAAGGGCATGGACCTGCGGAACGAGAACGGCATCGCCAAGGTGTTCCTGGCGCACATGGTGCATAAGGTCGTCGACACGGCGATCCAGCTCCACGGCGCGCTCGGCTATTCGATGGATACGCCATTGGCCGCCTGGTACACGCATATCCGCTCGCAGCGTCTGGTCGACGGGCCGGATGAAGTCCATCGCTGGACGACGGGCCGCAATGTCATCAAGGCATTCAAGGCCAACGGCACCACCGCAGCAGCCTGCGGCGGCGACCTGCTCTAATCCTTGCGTTGAAACAGAAAGACGGGCGCCGCAGTGATGCGGCGCCCGTTTTGTTTTCAGTAGCGCCAGCTCTTGAGGTCGGCGCCGTTCGGCGCGGTCGCCTGAATGCGCGCCAGAATCTTCGGCAGGTAGAACCAGTTGTAGTGCAACCGTGACCAGGCGTTGGGGCGCGTGTGATCGCCGTTCCAGCAGTGCTCGTCCCTGGCGCCGTAATCGACCTCGCCGCCATAGGCCGGGTTCTTCAGGCTCTTGAACACATCCTCGGCATAGAAAACCGAGTCGGTGAGGAAGTAATTGTCGCCGCGTCCGACATAGACGTGGATCTTGCCGGTGAGCTTCGGCCCCAGCGTCTTCCAGTCGCGCTGGATGATATGTGTCAGGTCGAAGTGATCGCGCCAATAGGCGGCAACCTTCGGATCGATGTCGCCGGAGATTTTGTCCCAGATCGGCGCCGGGTAGCCGTCGGCGCCGCGCGGCCCGTACACCGCTTGCCAGATGTCGTATTGCTGGCCGGAGCGCGCATGGTCGCCGAGCACCGCTTCCATGTGGTTGGCGTCGCGCTGCGTTGCCAGAATTTCGCCGAGATAGTTGCGCATGGCCGGCCGCTCGACCGAGAGCGCCTGGCCCTTCAACATGTAGGCATTCTTGTCGGCATAGATGTTGACCACGGTATAGGCGCGAAAATCGATCGGGTCGGGACAAGCCGCAAACGCGCCGTTGTACATGTCGGGATAGAACACCTGCGTCGCCAACGCCTCCCAGCCGCCGGTCGAGCCGCCGTAGGTGAAGCGCGCCCAACCCTGGCCGATGCCGCGGAATTTCTTTTCGATGAGCGGAATCAGCTCTTTGTTGATCGCATCGCCATAAGGTCCGAGGTTCGCCGAATTCACCGCATAGCTGTCGTCGTAATATGGGTTGGCGTGTGCGATCTCGATCACGATGAAGCGCGGGAAGTTCGCCGACGTCCAACGCTTATAGAAATCCCAGGCTTCCTGCTGCTGGATGCGGTTGTAACCCGCAAGATGGAAGCGCTCGGAGTAGTCCGGCTTCAGCTTGGGGTCGGGCGGCGTGCTGCGGAAGCCGGAAATGTCGTCCGGGAAATGGCCGTGGAATACCATCAGCGGATAGCGCGCGTTGGGATGCTTGTCGAACCCGGCCGGCAGCAGCACATGCGCGCCGAGATAAACCGGTCGCCCCCAGAACCTGGAAAGCATCTCGCTCTTGACCACAATGTGCTTGATGAAGGGCGTGTCCTTCTTGGGCACGATGGCCGCGATCTTGCGGTCCAGCACGATCCTGATCTGACCTGGCTTTGTCGGATCGAAATGCATCTTCACGGGCCTGGAATAGAGGTTGCCCGGTTTCTTGGCCCACTGCTGACCCTCGCCCATCTCGGGCGGCAACTTCACGGTCACCCCGTCACCGCGCCGGAAGGTCTCGTAGCGATTGAGCACCGCCTGCACGATGTAATCGCCGGCCGTGATCGACGAGAGCCTACGCGCCGGCCAGCCGAAAACGGCATCGCTGATGACCGCTGATGCGCCCGGCTTAAGGCCGTCCACTGTCAGCCCGAACATGTAGGGCGCCTTGAGCGCCGCGTCGGGGCTCACCTGATTGCGCGGCTCCTCCTTGCCGTCGGTCGCGAGCATGAGGACGATGCGCCCGTCGAGCGGCGTCGCGCTCTGCTGCGCAGGAAACGACACGGCAAAGCTGGGACCGGCGGCGGGCGACGCCCCGCGGACGGCTGTTGCCAGGACTGGAGCGCCCAGCGCCACCGCACACAGCACCTTCACGATCGCGGTTTTATTGCGCACTGTCCCCTCAACGCTTACGAGTCGCGGAACGGTGGCCCGGGACAACCGGGAACGCAATCGGGAACGCCATGGGTTGCTACGTGTATGTGTTGGCAAGCATCCGGCGCGGCAAGGCCCGAACCTATGTTGGCTGGACGACAGATCTCGAAAAGCGCCTGACGCGGCACAACACCGGCCGCGGCGCAAAGGCTACCCGTGGCCAGGATTGGGTGTTGCTCTATGCCGAACGCTACAAGACGCGCGGCCTCGCGATGGCGCGGGAGTCGGCGATCAAGCACGACCGTACGTTCCGCAATCGGTTGCGGCTTGGGGCCGCTGAGGCCTTCGGATGACGAACGACCTTGGCCTGCCGCTGGGCGCCTTCCGCAAGATGGACACCGAGGACGACGATGCGTTCTATCTCCAGCCGCGGCTTGTCACCCATATCGATGACGCGGCCATCGCCGCGCTGACCGCGTTCTACCGCCGCGAACTTCCGGCCGGCGGCGTGATCCTCGATCTGATGAGCAGTTGGGTCAGCCACCTGCCGCCGGAACTGGCATTTTCCGAGGTCATCGGCCACGGCATGAATGCGGAAGAACTCGCCGCAAATCCGCGTCTCAGCCGCTTCTTCGTCCAGAATCTCAACCGCGATCCCAAGCTGCCACTGTCCGATGCGAGCGTTGACGCCGTGCTGATCTGCGTGTCGGTCCAATACCTGGAACAGCCGGTCGCGGTGCTGCGTGAATGCACCCGCGTCCTCAAACCCGGAGGGCAGATCGTCATCAGCTTCTCCAACCGCTGTTTTCCAACCAAGGCCGTCGCGATCTGGCAATCGCTCGGCGATGAAGACCACGCGCGCCTGGTCGGCACCTATCTAGGGCATGCTGGCTTCGGTGATGTCGCCGCCCACCTGCTGGTCGACGGTTCGCAGAGCGATCCGATGATCGCCGTCACGGGCCGCGTTTGACCCTGTTCCGACGACACCGCCAGAGCAGGTACTCAAGTCCCAACGACGCCGGCTTCGACCAGCCGCTCAATCTCGCCGCCGAACCCGAATTCCTTGAGGATGGCCTTGCTGTGCTCGCCTATGTCGGGGGCCATGCGCGGTTGCACCTTCTCTTCACCGGCGAGGCGGACCGGGCTGTCCACGGTCTTGAGGTGCGAGCCCGTGATCGGTTTGAAGAACTGGTTGTCCCCAACCTGCGGATCGTCGGGGTGATCGGCCGTGCGGGTGACGATGCCGACCGGCAGGCCCGACAGCTTGAATCGTTCAAGCCAGACACTCCAGTCGTCGGTGCCGAACACCTCGCCGAGCACGCCGGCAAGTTCGAGCACGTTCGCCGTGCGTGCCGCTTTCGTTGCAAAGCGCGGATCGTCCGTAAGCTCGGTCCGGCCGATGCATTCGGTGAGCCGTGGCCAGTCGCGCGTGTCGTTGATGATGGCGAGGATGAACCAGCGACCGCAACCGGCACGATACAGATTGGTCAACGCGCTGCGCTCCCGCGGCGCGGCAAAATCCGCGTTGCACAACACCGCCTGCGTATTCACACCGTTCGACCACAGCCCATTGGCAAGCAGCGAGGTCATCACTTCGCCGCCCTTACCGGTCTTCTGGCGGCGGTAAAGCGCACTGACGATGGCGGCATAGAGCGCAGTGGCGGTCGGATGATCGCCCATGCCCGGCACCGAGAATCCCGGCGGTGTTTCGGGTGATGCGCGCACGTGATCCATCATGCCCGACCGCGCCCACCATGCGGTGGTATCGTAGCCGGTACGATCCTTGTCCGGTCCGTCCTCGCCATAGGGTGTGATCGACGCGTAGATCAGGCGGTCGTTCAGCGGAAGCAGATCGTCCGCACTGAGCTTCAGCTTGCGGCGCACCGGTCCGGGAAAATTGGTTACGAAGACATCTGCCTTGCGCAGCAGCGCCTCGAAGATCCGCCGTCCATCCGGCGCCTTGAGGTCGAGCGCGAGGCTCTCCTTGTTGCGATTGTCGAGTACCCACCCGAAATCGTGTTCGCATGGCGGCACGCCGGGCAGGTGGCGGAACTGGCGATAGGAATCCCCGACAACCGGGGGCTCGATCTTGATCACCCGCGCGCCGAAATCCGACAAGATCGTCGCCGCCGCCGGCCCTGCGATGAAACTCGCGCAATCGATCACCAACAGATCGCTGAACAGGCCTTCCGCCATTGCCGTCCTCCGGATATCCCCTTTGCATTAGAGCGTACGACGCGGGCGCGGTCACTTGTCTTTGACATTCATCCAGGCGAGCGCGCCTTTCGCTGCGGCAACTCCTGTGGCAAAGCACCCTTGCAGCAGATAGCCGCCGGTCGGCGCCTCCCAGTCGAGCATCTCGCCGGCCACGAACACGCCCGGCTTCGCGTGGAGCATCAGATGCGCATCAACCGCAGCGAACGAAACCCCGCCTGCCGTTGAAATCGCACGCTCCAGCGATGGCGGGCTTCCCAGTTGCAGGGCCACCGCCTTGATTCGCTTTGCCAGCAGCACGCTGTCGGGAACGAAAGCTGCGCCGTACACCTCGCGCAGGAGATTGATTTCGGCGGGAGAGAGATTGAGTGCCTTGCGCAGATAGTTCGAGGCGGAGCCCTTGCTGCGCGGCTTCGCCAGTTTCTTCGCTATTTTATCCTCGGAAAGACCGGGGCGCAGATCGATCGTCAGATCCGCAACGCCATCGACCGACACCTGGCGCCGCAAATCCGCCGAAAGGGCGTAGATGGCCCCGCCTTCGATGCCGTACTGCGTGATCATCGCCTCGCCCCGCTCGGAACGGCGCCACGAACGAAATTCGGCATTCTTCAACGGTTGCCCGGCGCAGCGCTGACGAAAAACGTCGCTCCAGGGAACCGTGAAGCCACAATTGGCCGGTAGCAGCGTCGCGATCGCAACGCCCTGTTTCTCGAGCGTGCGCGTCCACGCGCCGTCCGAACCCAGCCTGGGCCAGCTCGCGCCGCCCAAGGCGAGTACCGTCGCGTCCGGCGTCACGTGCCGCCATTGTCCCTCGCCATCGCGAAACGCGAGCGCGCCGTTGTCCCAGCTCTTCCACTCGTGCCGGGCAAGGAATTGCACCCCTTGCTCGCGCAGGCGCGCGAGCCACGCGCGCAGCAGCGGCGACGCTTTCATCGCCTTGGGAAACACGCGCCCACTGGAGCCGACGAATGTCGCCTGCCCCAGGCCTTCCGCCCATGCGATCAGCGCGGACGGTGGAAATGCCTCGAGCAGGGGCTGCATCCGCCCGGCCGCATCGCCATAGCGCAACATGAGACGCTCGATCGGCTCGGAATGTGTCAGGTTCAGCCCGCCGCGCCCCGCCATCAGGAACTTGCGGCCCATCGACGGCATGCGATCGAACACCGTCACTGCGATGCCCGCGGCGCTCAGCACCTCGGCAGTCATCAATCCGGCGGGACCGCCGCCGATCACCGCGGCGGATTGCGGCGCGGAAGTCATGGTTTCTTCGCGAACGCCAGCCGGTCCTTGTTGTCCCGCATCAGGCTCGAGAGCCCTGTGATGGTGTCGAAGCCGAGGCCCGACGGGATGCCACTGTCGGCATCGGGCGTCATCTTGCTGTAGCTCTCACTGGCCACCTTCTCCCACTTCCCCGCCGGCTTCTTGAACTCGATGCTCGCCATCGTCGCCTTCAGCACGATGCGGACGACGGGGTCGCGGAAATGCGGCGGCTTCATCAGGCTTGGATAGTCCCCGACCATCTGCCATCCATTGGCGAGTGCCCATTGTGCGAGTTCTTCCTTGTGCATCCCGAACCTTCCAGGCCAATCGTCTGCCGCTGTGGCGCGAAGACTAGCATCCCGGCGCATGGCAGGCGCGCGCGTTCTTTCGCTACACTGACGCCATGCTGCGACTGACCGAGATAAAGCTGCCGCTCGACCACGGGCCGGACGCGCTGCGCGCCGCGATCCTGAAGCGACTCAGGCTCGCGCCCGACGATCTGACCGGCCTGTCGATCTTCAAGCGCGCCCATGATGCGCGCAAGAAATCCGCGATCGTCTTCATCTATAGCGTCGACGTGACGTTGAAGAACGAGGCGGCGGTTCTCGCGCGCTTCGCCGGAGACCCTCACATCCGTCCGACGCCCGACATGGAATACCGCTTCGTGTCACATGCACCCGAGCCGCTGGCGCGGCGTCCCGTCGTGATCGGCGCAGGTCCGTGCGGCCTGTTCGCGGCGCTCATCCTGGCGCAGTCGGGCTTTCGCCCCATCCTCCTCGAACGCGGCAAGGTCGTGCGGGAACGGACAAAGGATACCTGGGGCCTGTGGCGACGGTCGGCGCTCAACCCGGAATCCAATGTGCAGTTCGGCGAAGGCGGCGCCGGCACGTTTTCCGACGGCAAGCTCTACAGCCAGATCAAGGATCCGCGCTACCTCGGCCGCAAGGTGCTCACCGAATTCGTGAAGGCAGGCGCCCCGGAGGATATCCTCACCGAGGCGCACCCGCACATCGGCACCTTCCGGCTCGTGACGATGGTGGAGGCGATGCGCAAGACCATCGAAAACCTCGGCGGTGAGTATCGCTTCCAAAGCAAGGTGAACAACCTCGACATCGCGAACGCAGCGAGCGGCGCGCGCCGGATCCGCGGCGTCATGCTGGAAGACGGAACGCATATCGCAACCGATCATGTCGTGCTCGCCGTGGGCCACAGTGCGCGCGACACATTCGGGATGCTCTACGAGCGTGGCGTCGACATAGAGGCAAAGCCCTTCTCCATCGGCTTTCGCATCGAGCATCCGCAATCGCTGATCGACCGGGCGCGCTTCGGGCGCAGCATCCCCGAGCTCGGCGCCGCCGACTACACGCTGGTGCATCACGCCAGCAACGGCCGCGACGTCTACAGCTTCTGCATGTGTCCCGGCGGCACGGTGGTCGCCGCAACGTCCGAACCGGGTTGTGTCGCCACCAACGGCATGAGCCAGTATTCACGCAACGAGCGCAACGCCAACGCCGGCATCGTGGTCGGCATCACACCCGCCGATTATCCCGAACATCCGCTTGCCGGCATCGAGCTGCAGCGCAAGTGGGAAAGGCGCGCCTTCGAGGCTGGCGGCAGCACCTACCAGGCGCCCGGGCAGCGGGTCGCCGACTTTCTCAGCCGGCGTCCCTCCACCGAATTCGGGAGCATCCTGCCGTCCTATAAACCCGGCGTTCACCTCACCGACCTTTCGTCCTGCCTGCCCGACTTCGCGATCGAGGCGATCCGCGAAGCGCTGCCGGCGTTCAACCGCCAGATCGCAGGCTTTACCATGGATGATGCGATCCTCACCGGCGTCGAGACCCGAACCTCTTCGCCGATCCGCATCCGCCGCGATGCCGGGTTCGAAAGCACCAACACACGCGGCCTATATCCGGCCGGCGAAGGCGCCGGCTTCGCGGGCGGCATCCTGTCGGCCGGTGTGGACGGCATCAAAGTTGCCGAAGCGGTGGCGAAAGACATCGTGGGTGAAGCGGTCGCCACGGCGTGACCCCCAAAGTTTGGCTTTGAGGTGTGGATAGGAACAAGAACACGGTGCCTTCGGCGCGCGCGCTGCTCTAAGAAGCAGAGAAGGAGATTCCCCTGAGCGCTGCCGCCGAGAGACTCGATCCCAAACGCGAGGTGTTGAAAGACATCTTCGGCTACGACGCCTTCCGTCCAGGTCAGGAGCAGGCGGTCGACGCCGTGCTCGCCGGCCGCAATGTCCTGACCGTGATGCCGACCGGTTCCGGCAAATCGCTGTGTTTTCAGATTCCGGCGCTGGTGCTCGGCGGTCTCACCGTCGTCGTCTCGCCGCTCGTCGCGCTGATGCAGGATCAGGTCGCGGCGCTGAAACTGGCCGGCGTCGCGGCGGAGACGATCAACTCCTCGCGCGACCGCTCCGACAATGTCGCCGCCTGGCGCAGAGCCGCGGCGGGCGAGACCCGGCTTCTCTATCTGTCACCCGAACGGCTGATGACCGATGCGATGCTGGGCGCGCTCGGCAAACTGGCCGTGAAGCTCATCGCGATCGACGAGGCCCATTGCATCTCGCAATGGGGTCCCGCATTCCGCCCCGAATACGAGGCTCTCTCCCGCCTGCGCGACCTCTTTCCGCGCATTCCGATCATCGCACTGACCGCCACTGCGGATGAATCCACCCGCGCCGACATCGCGATGCGCATCTTCGGGAAGAAGGTCGAACAAATCGTCCTCGGCTTTGACCGACCCAACATCAAGCTGACGGTCACTGCCAAGCAGAACTGGAAGGATCAGCTGCTCGCCTTCCTGCGCGCCCATCCCGGCCAGAGCGGCATCGTCTACTGCCTGTCGCGCAAGCGCACCGAGGAGGCTGCCGAACTGCTGACCAGCCACGGGATCAACGCCCTCGCCTATCACGCGGGTATGACGAAGGAGTCGCGAGAGACAAACCAGAACCGCTTCATGACCGAGCCGGCACTGGTTATGGCGGCGACCATTGCGTTCGGCATGGGCATCGACAAATCCGACGTGCGCTTCGTCTTCCACGCCGATCTGCCCGCCAGCCTCGAAGCCTATTATCAGGAGATCGGCCGCGGCGGGCGTGACGGCGAACCGGCCCGCGCCCACATGCTGTTCGGGCTCGGCGATATCCGAATGCGCCGCACCTTCATCGAACAGGAAGACTCCGACGAAGGACGCAAGCGCCGCGAGCATCAGCGCCTCGCGGCTCTGCTCGGCTATTGCGAGTCGCCGTCCTGCCGGCGCCAGGTACTCCTCGGGTATTTCGGCGAAGATGCCGAACCTTGCGGCAATTGCGATGTCTGTCTCGAACCCGCGACCCTCACCGACGGCACCAGGGAAGCGCGCCGCATTCTCGATGTCGTCCAGCGCACCGGCGAACGCTACGGCGCCGCGCACATCGTCGACATCCTGACCGGCAACGAGACGGAGAAGATTGCCGCCAGCGGACAGAACCGCTTGCGCATCTTCGGCTCGGGCAAGGAGCACAAGCCGGCGTTGTGGCGCACCCTGATCCGTCAACTTGTTGCCGGCGCCTATTTGCATCACGACATCGGCGGATATGGCGGTCTGCAGCTGCTCGACAAGGGCCGCGCCGCGCTGAGCGGCGCTGCGCAATTCCACTATCGGCCGGACGCGGCGCCGCGCCGCGCCGATCGCAAGGCACGCCTTGAAGCGACGGCAGCCACTCTCACCGATTCGCAGTCCTCGCTGCTCGCAGTGCTCAAGCAGCTTCGCTTCACGCTGGCCAAGGCGCGTGGCGTACCGGCCTACGTGGTGTTCTCTGACAAGACACTGCAGGACATGGCGCGTCAGGCGCCGCGCGACCTCAGCCAGTTCGCGCTCGTCAGCGGTGTCGGCGCGTCCAAGCTGCATGCGTTCGGAAAGCCATTCATTGCGGCGATCCTCAACCACCAGAAAATGGCCGGGAACCCTTCGGAATCAGGCGGATAGGCTTGGCCGGAGGGTGATGTTATCAAGCGGTGCATGCTGAACCGCTCCCCTCACCGCGGGCACGCCGCGTGGGCGCTCGCCCTTTGCGTTGCGCTCGCAAGCGTGGTTGCGCAGGCAGCCGATCCGCAAGGCTACAGCGTCGCCATCGACGACAGCGGCAATGGCGACCTCGACGAAGCGCTCAAGTCCACATCGCTGCTGGTCACGCTGCGGACGAAAGCACCTGCCGGTCCGTTTGCGCTTGCGACGCGCGCCCGCGAGGACGCCAGCCGTCTGCTCACAGTGCTGCACAGCTTCGGCTACTATGAAGCGAAAGTGACGATCGACATTGGCGGTCATGACCTCGCCGATGCCAATCTGCTGCAAGCCCTCGATGCCATTCCCGGTGGGCAGAGCGTCGTCGTGCATGTGAAGATCGACAAGGGCACGGTCTATCGCATCCGCTATCTCCAGGTAGACGGCGTCGATTCCGAAGATGCCGAGGCCCGGCTCGGCCTTATCACCGGCCGTCCCGCCGTCGCCTCGAACATCCTCTCCGCCAGCACGCGTCTGCTCGCGGCGCTGCAGGAGGAAGGTTATGCCCTGGCCAAGGTCGATCCGCCGATCGCCTATGCCGACGACAAGGCGCATGTCATCGATGTGCTCTACAAGGCAACGCCCGGCCAGCGCATCGCCATCGGCGCGATCGCGATTCATGGCCTCAAGGAGGTGCATGAAGGCGTCGTGCGTGACGCCGTCACGGTCGAACCGGGCCAGCTCTATCAGCCGAGCAAGATCGAGGAAGCGCGCCAGTCGGTCCTGAGTCTTGGTGTGTTCTCCGGCGTGGGGGTACACGCCGACGAGCAGATCGATGCCAGCGGCCGCATGCCCCTCACCTTCGATGTGACGGAGCGGCCGATGCATGCCGTTTCCTTCACAGCCGCCTATTCCACCGATCTCGGCGCGAGTCTCAGCGCGAGTTGGTCGCACCGCAACCTGCTGGGCAATGCCGAGCAGTTGAATCTCTCCGCGGCGGGCAATGGCTTCGGCGGCAGCGCCACCGACACGCTGGGCTACAACATCACGGCGCAGTTTCTCAAACCCATGTTTCTCGCGCGCAACCAGACGCTGGAACTCGATCTCGGCGCAGTAAAGCAATCACTCGATGCCTACGATCAGACCGCGGCGTCCGCCGCCATCTATCTCAAGCGCCGCTTTTCCGAATTGTGGAGCGCCAGCATCGGTCTCACGGCGGAACGCGATCAGGTATCGCAGGAAGGCGTTTCGCGCACCTACGAACTGATCAGCCTGCCGCTCAACGTCAGCTATGACAGCACCGGCGCGCGAGGACTGCTGGAGGATCCGGTGCGTGGTGTGCGCGCCGCGTTCGGCATCACGCCCAGCCTGCCCCTTACCCATGCGCCGATCTTCGTGACGCTCCAGGCTTCGGGCTCGACCTATATCGACGCCTCGGAATGGTTCGGCGCCAAGCCGGGCCGCAGCATCATCGCCGCGCGGGCACTAGTCGCCAGCATTCAGGGTGCGGGTCAATTCGACCTGCCGCCCGACCGCCGCCTCTATGTCGGTGGCGGCGGCACAGTGCGCGGCTACAAATATCAGTCTATCGGACCGCTGTTTCCGAGCGGCAATCCGATCGGAGCCACCTCCGCCGACTCGGCCAGCGTCGAATTTCGCCAGCGCATCGGCGAAGATTTCGGCTTCGCGGCGTTCGTCGACGCGGGTCAGGCCAGCGCGACGCGCGTTCCGTTCGGCGGCGCGCCCTTCGTCGGCGCGGGTGCCGGCGTGCGTTATTACACCTCAATAGGACCGATTCGCGCCGACATCGCCATTCCCCTGACGCGCAGGCCAGGCGGCGACTCGTTCGAAATCTACATCGGCCTCGGGCAGAGCTTCTGATGCGCAAATGGGCGAAACGCGCGTTCTGGACCGTCGCCGCAGCGATCGGCGTACCGCTCAGCGCCACGCTGTTTCTCTATCTGATCGCCGACACCGGCCCAGGCCGCACCGCCATCGAAGGCCTCGTCTCACTGTTCAGCGGCGGCGACGTCCGGATCACGAGCCTCGACGGAAGCTTCCCCAACACGCCGCGCGCTGCCCGCGTGGAGATCCGCGATACCAAGGGCGTGTGGCTGACGCTGGACAATGTCACAATCGAATGGTCGCCCTGGGGTTTCTTCAGCGACGATGTGCCGATTGCGAAAGCACACGCGGCCCACGCCACGCTCCTGCGCTTTCCCGTGTCGCGGAGCACGAGCAACACACCCGACACGACCCGCTATGAAATCGGTTCGCTCATCATCGACCGCGCCGACTTCGCCAGGGAGCTGACCGGGCGGCCCTTCACCATCGCGGTCAAGGGGCGCGGCCACTACACCAACAAATCGGACGCACAATGGGTGCTCGTCGCCACCCGCCTCGGCGGCGGCGGCAGCTACCACAGTACGGGCACCATCGACGCCAACAGCATCACCGCGACCATCATTGCGCGCGAGCCGGCCCACGGCCTGCTCGCGAGCCTCGCCGGCTTGCCCGACATCGGCGCCGTCACGATCGATGCCCGCATCAAGGGTCGCCGCGCTGCGGAGAGTCTCGTTGCCGCGGTCCGAGCCGGGCCGGCACAGTTGAGCGCTCGCGGCCGTCTCGATCTGCAGAACCGCTTCGCAAATCTCGACGTCTCGGCGCACGGCCCAACGATGGCGCCGCGTCGCGACCTGTCGTGGTCGTCCTTTGCCTTCGACGGCCATCTGCGCGGCAGCTTCGACCGGCCAGAAGCGGACGGTCACCTCTCCGTCGAAGGGTTGAACGCTTTCGGCGGCGGCGCACATGCGATTGCCGGCGACCTCTCCGGCACCGGCGGAGCCGTGACTTTTATCGGCACGGCCGATGGCGTGCGCATTCCGGGTCGCGAACCCGGTGTGCTGGCATCCGCGCCGCTGCACTTTACTGTCGACGCGCGCCTCGATGGCGCTGCACCTGAAGGCGATTTCAGCCTGTCGCATCCGCTGCTGGCGCTGAAGGGCCACGCGATCCTTGCACAACACACCACGGCAAACGCTACCGTGACGCTCGCGCGCGTCGGCCCGTTTGCCGCCCTCGGCGGTATCGATCTCGACGGCAGCGCGCTACTGACGGCGCGCCTCGACTCGGCGAGAACCGGTGACACGTTCTCGGTCGATGGCACGATCAACGCCGGCGGCCCCGCGTTGCTTTCCCGGCTCCTCGGCCGCGGCGCGCAGGTTTCGCTCGCCGCGAAGACAGACGTGAGCGGATTCACCATCGACAAGGCGCACATCAAGGGCGCCGCGCTGACGTTCGATGCCAAGGGCAACCGGACCGACGACATGCTGGATTTTGCGTACACGGCCGCAGTCTCCGACGTTTCGCGCTTGCTGCGGTCGCTGGTCGGCCGCTTTACGTCGCAGGGCCAGGTGCAAGGCGATGTGCGCGCCTTCACCGTTACCGCCAGTGCCGAAGGCAGCATCGCAACCAGGGGCTACGATCAGGGACCGGTGACTTTGTCGCTTGTCGCGCAGAATCTGCCCGACCTAGCGAGCGGCACGCTCGATCTGCGCGGCCGCCTCGACGCCGCGCAGCTCAAAGCCAATGCCACCTTTGCGCCGCGCGGCAGCGGCGTGCTGTCCATCGCGTTGCAGACGCTCGAATGGCGCAGCATCCGTGCCAAGGGCGACTTCATCCTGCCCCTCAGGACGCGCGCCATCACCGGCAGCACCGAATTCCACATCGGCCAGCTCGCCGACATCGGGCTTCTGATTGGTGAAACGCTCAAAGGCACACTGCACGGCACCGCCGGTCTCGCATCGGAAGGCGGACGCAGTGTCGGACACCTCCACGCCAACGCTACCGGCATTGGTTATGCCGGCATCTCCAGCCAGACGCTCGACATCGACGGCCGTATCATCGATCCGTTCGGCAAACCCGATGCCGCCCTCACCCTCAAGGCTGGCGGCCTCGCGACCGGCGGCGTCAGCGGCAACGCGACGGCCCAGTTGAACGGCCCGATCGACGCGCTGCGTGTCACGCTGGCGTCGGATTTGAAGAACGGCGACGACAGCATCCCGTTGGTCGGCGATGCGACACTCGATCTCGATTCCAAGACTGCGACGCTTGCCAGACTGGAGACCACCTATCGCGGCGAACCGTTCCGCCTGACCGCGCCTGCCCATGTCGACTTTGCGGCCGGCCTCGCCGTCGACCGGTTGCAGCTGCTCTCCAATCAGGCCGAAATCCGGATCGCCGGTCGGATCCTGCCGACACTCGCGCTTGACCTCACCCTGCGCAACGCATCGCCGACGCTGATCCGCATTTTCGTGCCCTCACTCGACGCCGAAGGTATCATCTCCGGCGGCGCCCGACTGAGCGGCACGCTCGCTGCGCCGGTGGGGACTGTCGCGCTACAGGCGACGGGCTTTCGCATGCGGGGTGAGGCGAGCGGCCTGCCGCCCGCCACCATCATTGCCAGCGGCATACTGCAAGGACGATCTATGACCCTCACCGCGCGCATCGACGCTGGGAAGGCCGCGCATCTCGCCCTCAACGGCAGCGTGCCGCTCGAAGCCGCCGGGAATTATGCGATCAACGCCAACGGCACCGTCGATCTCACGGTGCTCGATCCGGTGCTCGCCGCGAACGGCCGGCGATTGCGCGGGCTCGTTACCCTCGACGGCCGCTTCACCGGCAATTTCTCGGCGCCTCGCGCCAGCGGCACCGCCACGCTCGCGAAGGGAGAGTTTGCCGATTTCCAGCAAGGCATCCGTGTCACCGATCTCGCCGCTGCCATCGAGGCGAAGGGCGACAGCGTAACCATCCGTTCGTTTTCCGGCCGCGCCGGCCGCGGCACGATCTCCGGAAACGGTGTGATCGCGCTTTGGGCCGATGGCATTCCGCTCGATCTCACCGTCACGCTGGTCAACGCCCGGCCGATCGCGACCGATCTCTTCACCGCCGACCTCAATGCCAATCTGAAACTCACCGGAAATCTGCGCGAGCGCCTGACCCTCAGCGGCAATGCGCGCATAGCGCGTGGCGAAATCAACATCGCCGAAAGCTATCCGCCGGAAGTCGCCGAACTCGACGTGCGCCGCTCGCGCAATGCGCCGGCGCCCAAACCGCCGCCGCCCCGCACCGCCATCGCGCTCGATCTCGTCGTCAGCGCCAACAACCAGATCTTCGTGCGCGGCCGCGGCCTCGATGCCCAGGCAGGCGGCACGCTCACCGTCAAAGGCACCAGCAACGCGCCGATCGTGGTCGGCGGCTTCACCATGCGGCGCGGCGAACTCAGTCTCGCCGGCCAGACCATCAAATTCACCAGCGGCCGTATCAGCTTCGACGGCCAGTCGATCAGTGGCAGTTTCGATCCCGCGCTCGATTTCGCGGCGGAGAGCACCTCGGGCAGCGTCACCGCAAAGCTCGCGATCACCGGTCACGCGTCGGCACCGCGTATTGCCCTGTCCAGCTCGCCGACCCTGCCGCAGGACGAGGTTCTTGCGCACCTGCTGTTCTCGGCGAGCGTCAGCCAGCTCAACCCGTTCCAGCTCGCACAGATCGCGCAGGCGTTCGCCGCGCTTGGCGGCATCGGCGGCGGCTTCAATCCGCTGGGCAGCGTGCGCCGGACGCTCGGGCTCGACCGTCTCGCGGTGAGTTCGGCCACCAGCGGCAATGGCGCAACCATCGAGGTCGGCAAGAACATCGGCGGCAACATCTATGTCGGTGCGAAACAGGATACGGCCGGCGGCACGCAGGCGATCGTTCAGGTCGATCTCACCGAGCATCTGAAGTTGCAATCGACTGTCACCGCGGTTGCATCGGCCGCGCCAACCACCGGCACCGCCGCCAAACAGGATAACGGCAGCAGCGTCGGCCTCAGCTATCAGTTCGAATACTAAGCGATCGCCACCAGCATCGGGCCGCCCGGGTGGTCTTCGATGATCAGCAGCACCTTGTAGCCGTAATACATCACCGGATTGCCGGAAGCGTCGCGCACCAGCCGGCCATACTGGCTCGTGCGGTTCGCCGCGGCGTCGAAGGCGAACAACGGAACGAAGCCGCGCTCTTCTGCCTGGAAGCGCTTGAACAGTTCGGCTGCTTTGTCCGGTGGCAGCCGCACGCAGCCGCCCGACGCCCGCTGTCCCAGCTCTGCCACATGGACGCCTGCCGAATGCAGCGCGATGCCCGTCTGCCGGCCGCGCAGAGTCGCATTCAGGAACATCGAATAGGGCATGCCGGCATGCCAGGTGCGCGAATAGTGATAGCGCTTGAAGCGGTTGGGATCGAGCTGGAACAATCCGACCGGCGTCGTGGTGAAGTACTTCTCGTGCCGCTCCCGACCGGTGGAGACCGGAAAGGTCTGCTCGAACAACACGTCGCCGCGGGCATTCTTGTGAAAGACATACATGCGCTGCGCGAGTGTGCCCCTGGCCGCCTTGCTCACATACAGAAACACGTCGAAATACGAATAGAGTTCACTCGGCACGCGGGTGCGCAAGCGATCCATCGCCTGCCCGACATTCGCGACACCGGGATCGGGGGGCTGATATTGCGGCAGGGGCTGCAACGGGATCTGCGTCGCAGGTCCGCCTTCGAGCCCCAGGCCCAGCTGTACATTGCTCTCGTTGGAGGCGAGGCGCACCGGCTTGGCGGCCCCGGCCAAATGAAATTGCATGCCGCCCGCTACCCGAAAGCCGCCTTGCGACCCCGCGGCGACCAACCCCGTCATGACCCCCATGGCAAGTGCGGTTACGCACGCCAGCTCCCGCAACCTTATCATGTGCAAATCCCCACCGGTCTTAACCGTAATGCTACCAGAACCGACTTGTTCCGCGAGTCATGGCGGATGGCGAACGCGTGTTGTAAAGCTGCCGCAGGACATCGATCTTGGGGATGAAGCCGATGAAATTCGGGATACTGGCAGTGGCGCTTGTGTTCGGCGCGGTGACGCTGGCCGGATGCAACGAGGAGAAACCCGTCATGGCGACATACGACCTGAGCGCCCAGGCCAACCAGAAATACCTGACCGACAACGCCCTGAAACCCGGCGTCGTGCGGCAGCCAAGCGGTCTGCAATACCGGGTCATCAAGGCCGGCAGCGGCAAGCGCGTCGCCCACGAGACCGACATGGTCACGCTCACCTATCGCGGCCAGCTCATCGACGGAAAGGTGTTCGACCAGACCCAGCCCGGCCAGACGGCGACGTTCCCGGCCGGTCGCCTGATCCCCGGTTGGGTCGAAGCCCTGTCGCTGATGAAGGAAGGCGATGAGTGGGAACTCGTGATCCCGGCCGAGATCGGCTACGGCGCACAAGGCGCGGGCGGCGTCATTCCGCCCAATCAGACCTTGGTGTTCACCATGACGCTGATCTCGGTCGCGCCGGCGCAATAGCCGAATGACGAGCGGCTTCAGCATTGGCGGCGTGATGATCGGCGGGCGCGTCCTGAGCGCCCCGATGACCGGGGTGTCGGATCTCCCGGCCCGCCGCGCTGCCGCGAAACTCGGCGCCTCCTATGTCGCGACCGAGATGGTGGCTTGCGACATGTTCGCGAAGGGCCGCCCCGACGTGGTTCGTCGGGCCGCCGTGGGCGACGGTCTTCCCCTGATGGTGATCCAGCTCGTCGGCCGCGAAGCGCAATGGCTCGCGCGCGGCGCTGCGCTGGCTGAAGCGGCCGGGGCCGAGATCATCGACATCAATATGGGGTGTCCCGCGAAGGAAGTGACGGGCAGTCTCTCCGGCTCGGCATTGATGCGCGACCTCGACGTAGCGGAGCGGCTCATCGCAGCGGCCGTCAATGCAACGTCGCGGCCCGTGACTTTGAAGATGCGCCTCGGCTGGGACGATGCGAGCCGAAACGCGCCCGAGCTTGCGCAGCGTGCGGAACGCAGCGGCGTGAGAGCCGTCACCGTCCACGGCCGCACCCGTCAGCAATTCTACAAGGGTGCGGTCGACTGGCGCGCCGTCGCGGCCGTCAAAGCGGCCGTGAGCATCCCGGTCATCGTCAATGGCGACATCGTCGATGCTGCCAGCGCGCGGGCCGCCCTGGCGCAGTCCGGTGCCGATGGCGTGATGATCGGCCGCGGCGGCTACGGCCGCCCGTGGATCGCACACGGCATCGACCGGGCCTTGGAAAACGGCGGCGAGGTGCGCGAACCACCCCTGACCGAACGTATCGCGATTGCTCTCGACCATTTCGCCGACACGCTGCGCTTCTATGGCGACACGCACGGCCTGAAGATCTTCCGCAAGCACCTCGGCTGGTACATCGAGACGGCACCGCATCCGGAAACGCCGGAAGCGCGGCGCGTCGCCAAATCCGCGTTGTGCCGCCTGATCACGCCGCGCGAGGTCGAGGCAGCCTTGATAGCGCTGTGGTCGGAAGAACAATTGGACAAGGCGGCATAGTTACCTCCACCTCCGGCGGCAGCGAGGCGAAGCGCAGCGGAGAAGCGGGACCTATTCAACCGGCGAGGCCGATGCTGGAGAAAATAGCGCTTGTTGAGGGATGGGCTCGCGCTCCGCTTGGTCGGGATGACATGCAGATGTTGGCACCTAGCGCTTCGCGATCTTGTCCAATAGCTCCGCAGCAAATGTCGACAGCGTGTCGTCACGCGCGCCCATCACCACGATGCGGTCACCCGGCCGTGCGATCGCCAGCAATTCGACGCCGCACGCATCGCGGTCCGGGAGCGCCTGCGCCGTGCGTCCCTTGGCGCGGATGCCTTCGGCGATATCGGCACTGGTGACGACACGCTCCGTCGTGCCCCCGAAATAGACCGGCTCCGGCAGCAGCAGCATGTCGTCGGGGTTGAGATGGGCCGCAAAGCCGTCGATGAACCCGCTGCGCATGTTGGCGAGCGGACGAAACCCATGCGGCTGGAACATCACCAGCAAGCGCCCGGGAAAGTCGTGCAGCGTGTTCAGCGTCGCCGCGATCTTGTCCGGGTTGTGCCCGAAATCGTCGATCACTGTGACGCCGTTCGCAGTTCCCACGGTCTCCAGCCGCCGCTTCACGCCTTCGAACTGCCGAAGCGCTTCTGCCGCGTCGACTAGCTGCACGTCGATCGCGCGCGCCGCACATAGTGCTGCGAGTGCGTTCGAGACGTTATGACGCCCGGGCACCTTGAGGTCGACAGCAATGGGATTGGCACGCTCATCGCGATAGCGCTCGCGAACAATGAACGATATTCCGTCCGCTCTTGGCTGAATATCGGAAGCGAGGAGCGTGGCACTTTCGTCGCTGAGACTGTAGGTGATGGCCGGCACACGCCTTGCCAAAGCGGCCGTCTCTGCGTCGTCGGCATTCAACACCGCAATCTTCGCCTTGCCCAGAAAATCGGCGAACAGCACGCGCAACTCGTCCATCGTCTTGTGGTCGTGGGAAATGTTGTTCAGCACCGCGACCCGGGGCGCGTAGCGCGCGATGGAGCCGTCGCTCTCGTCCACTTCGCTGACAAAGATGCCGCTGCGGCCCACCAAGGCGCTGGCGAACGGCGCTTCGGGGTTCGCGAAGTTCGTCATCACGGCGCCGTTCATGACCGTCGGATCGCGGCCCAGCGCGTACAGAAGCCAACCGATCATCCCGGTGGTGGTGGATTTGCCGCTCGTACCCGCGACGCCGATACTCACAGGCGCCGCATTGAACAGCTCGGCCAGCAATTCGGCCCGGATCATCAGCCGGGCACCGATTCTGTGCGCCGCCTGCACGTCGGGAATTGTCGCTTCCACCGCAGTCGACGTCACCACGATGGTGGCAGGATCGCTAACCCCGCTGCCGTCCTGCGCGAACAGCGTCACGCCTGCGTGTCGCAGGTAATCGAATTTCCTCACCGTGCGTCCCTGATCGAGCGCGCGGTCGGAGCCCGATACGGCGTGGCCATTGGCCTTCACGATCATCGCGAGCGGCAGCATGCCGCTGCCGCCGATGCCGCAAAAGAAATAGGGTCTGTCACGATCCATGGCTGCCAAGCTATAAGCAAGCTGGCTGCGACAAGCCAGCGGTTGGCGGGCGATGGGCAAACTGAGAATCGGCATCGTGGCGCCGGCGGCACGGCTGCACCCCGGGAATGCGGACAGCGTCGCCGCGCTCGCCGCGCAACTCTATCCGGATCGCGCCGAACTCCATTTCCATCCGCAGTGCTTTCTCAACGAGGGCCACTTCGCCGGCGATGACGCCACGCGCACCGCTGCCTTTCTCGACGTCGCCAACGATCCGTCGTTCGACGTGTTGTGGATCGCGCGCGGCGGCTATGGCTGCAGTCGCATCGCCGAAGCCGTGCTGCCGAAGCTGACAGCAAACGCCAGGCGGAAGGTCTATCTCGGCTACAGCGATGCGGGCTTCCTGCTTGCCGGCCTCTACAAGCGCGGCTTCACCGCGGTGCACGGCCCCCTGGTCTACGACATCCGTCGCGAAAACGGCGAGGCCGCGATCACCCGCGCACTCCGTTTCCTGGTCGAACGTGCGCCGGACACACTGGAACCGGCAGTGACCAGCGGAGCGCCGGTGGCGGCGTTCAACATCATCATTCTCGGCAGCATGATCGGCACGCCGCTACAGCCCGATCTCACCGGCCATATTCTCATGCTCGAGGAAGTCGCGGAGCATCTCTACGCCATCGACCGCGCGCTGTTTCACATCACGAGCAATGCCGAGATCCGCAAGGTCGCCGGCCTGATGCTTGGCCGCTGCAGCATGGTACCGGAGAACGATCGGCCGTTTGGCCAGACGGAAGAAGAGATTGTCCGCCACTGGTGCAAGACGTCGGGCATTCCCTATCTCGGCCGCGCCGATATCGGCCACGACACGAACAACAGGATCGTCCCCTTCGGCCGCTGGCAGTCCGCACTGGCCTGAGGCTGCAACCGCGCCCTGAACCAGGCTGCCGCATTGTTCACCTTGAGCTTTGCCGCGGCGCGTCAGGCTCCGTTCAGTACCGCAGTCGCTGCGTCGAGCCGCGCGCTATAGGCATTGAGCGCGTCGGCCGTCAGCGTGATGTACTTCGTGGCATCGGCGAAGCGCTGATCCTCGATACCTTCACGGATGCCAGGCAACGTCTTGGCGCCGTAGCCGGTGTAACGGCCGGGCGCGTAGATCAGGTTCTTGTACCAGCTGCGTCCCGGAAGCCCGACCTTGGGCGCCAGCGTTTGATCGAGCGTCAGCATCAATCCCTGCAGCTTTGCCAGCCGCTCCGGCGGCAGACCCGCGCCGTTCTTCGCCAACGCTGCGTCATAGGCCTCGGCGCTTTTTTTCAGCTGCGCCACCGCATCTTCCATCGGCTTGAAGTCGAATTTCGGCACCGGCTGCAACGCGGTCGGCACGCCGCTGGTCTTGGTCGGATCGGCTGCCAGTTCGAAGGCCCTGTCGTTCAGCATGGCGGCTTGCGTCTCCGCCGCCTCGCGCCGATCGCCGGCCAGTTTCTTTACGTCGGTCAGCAGTATCCCGATCGTGTCGGCGAAATCGCCTGCCCGCTGCACCGGCAGATCGGACTGCGCGATGCGCAGCGCAAGCCGACCGGCCGTCTTGGCCAGCAGTGCGTCGTACACGAAACCCGGATCGACGAACCGGCTGTGGTGCTCGAACGTGTCGTAGCGCGAGTGATAGACGCCATCGGACTCGCCTTCATCGCCGAAGCCGAGATTGATCGCCGGCGCGCCCAGATGGCCAATATAGGCTGAATAGTCGGAGCCCGAGCCCAATGGCGCGATCGGAAAATCCCTCTTGGGATCGGCCACGATCTTCGCCGCCATCTTGGTCAACTCGTTGGCGCTGGGCGAAAGCGCCGCGACGCGCACCTGTGCACGTAGGCGCTGGCCGATTGGCACATTGGTCTCGGGATCGATCACATCAGCCGCGACCAGGTTGACTACATGCTGGAAGTCATGATTGCCGCCGACCCCGAGGAAGCCGCGCCCGTTGCCGTCCGAATTGATGTAGATGACGAGCTTCTGCTTGAGTTCCGCCGCATGTGTCTCGACCCATTCAGTCGAGCCGAGCAGCATCGGCTCCTCCGCGTCCCAGCTGGCATAGACGAGTGTGCGCTTCGGCCGCCAGCCGGCCTTCACCATCTCGCCGATCGCTTTCATCTCCGCCATCATCGCGACGTGCCCGGAAAGTGGATCGCTCGCGCCGAACACCCAGCCGTCATGATGATTGCCGCGCATCACCCACTGGTCGGGATAGATCGAGCCCTTCATGAAGCCGACCACGTCGTAGATCGTCTTGAGCGTCCAGTCCGACTTCACTGCCATGTGCACGATGGCGCCATCGCCGCCGCCCACCCGATAGGTGATCGGCAGTGCACCCCGCCAGCCGCCCGGCACCACGCGCCCGTCAAGGGAAGCGAGCAGCACCTGCGCATCGCCATAGGAAATGGGGAGCGTCGGAATTTTCAGGATCGTCGCCGCCGCGGAGCGTGCGAGGCGCTTCGCGCCCTTCACGGCCCCGACGCCCGGCGTCAGCGGATCGCCAGGATAGAGCGGCATATCGGCGACCGAACCGCGCTGGAAGCCCTGCGGCGGACGCGCCGCCCCGTCGGGATAGATCGCGTCCGTCGCATAGCCATCATCGGCCGGATCGGAATAGATGATGCAGCCGACCGCGCCATGGTCTTGTGCGAGCTTCGGCTTCAAGCCGCGCCAGCCGCCGCCATAGCGTGTGATGACGATCTTGCCTTTGACGCTGACGCCCATGCGCTCCAGCATCTTGTAGTCGTCCTGCATGCCGTAATTCGCATAGACCAGCGGCGCCTTCACATCGCCGTCGCCCTGGTAGGCGACATAGGCCGGCAATGCCGGATCGGTTGCGGTCGCGCTCGAATCGCCCGGGATCGGCTTTTCCTGCAAGGTCACCGTGAACGCTTTGGGCGAAACCAGCTCAAGCGTCTCGCTGATCGGTGTGGGATAAAGCACCTCGAATTCCTCGATCCGCGCGTCCCAGCCCCATTCCTTGAATTTGGCGAGCACGAACTCGGCATTCGCCTTGTCGTGCGGCGAGCTCACATGATTGGGCTCCGCGGCCATGATCTTCATCCAGTCGCGCAAATCGTCGGCGTGAATGCGCCCCGCGAAGTCGTTCTCCAGCGCGGCCTGGTCGGACGGCATCACGGCATCGGCGACCGCCCCGCCCCCGAACAGAATCGCGGCGGCGGCAAAACAAAGGATGCGGCGCATAATGTCTCCGACTGAAGGGGATCCTCACCTGGATCGTATCGGCGCAAGCGCCCGGAGCAACAGCTAAAGCCGAATGCAAGCCATGTGGCCCGCGACAGCATCGCGCGCTACATTGCCTGCCGGGGTGCTCGCATGGAAATCCTGTCGCTGCTGATTCAGAACGCAGCCATCGTGGCGGTCTGTTTCGCCGGACTGTGGCTTGTGAGTATTGCGTTGCGTGATCCGAGCTTCGTCGACGCCTGGTGGGCACTCGGCATGGTGGTGCTTGCCGTTGCGGCCTTTGCCGGCACCGGCGAACCGACACCACGCAAATGGCTCCTCACCGGCCTGTGCGCCGTCTGGGGCCTGCGTCTCGGCCTCTACCTGTTGTGGCGCTGGCGCAAGAACGGTCCCGACCGCCGCTACCAGACGATGATGGGCAAGGCGCAGAGCGAGCGCGGCTGGAGTTTCGCACGGAGCTCGCTGTTGCTGGTGTTCGCGCTGCAAGCGCCGCTGCAGTTCATCGTCGCGCTGCCGGTGCAACTTGGCCAGTTTCGCTCCGCCTCCGACACAGTCGGGCTCGTCGGTGTCATCGGCGTTGCGCTCGCCATCATCGGCATCCTGTTCGAAAGCATCGGCGACTGGCAACTGGTGCGCTTCAAACGCCGCAACACCGACACGCAGAAGATTCTCGACACCGGCCTGTGGCGCTACACCCGCCATCCCAACTATTTCGGCGACTGCTGCGTCTGGTGGGGCCTCTACCTCATCGCCGCCGAGACCCCGATCGGCCTCTGCGCACTGCCCGGCCCTATCCTGCTTACCTTTCTGCTGACGCGCTGGAGCGGCATGCCGACGGTCGAAGGACGCATGCGCCGCAAGCGCTCCGCATACGAAGACTATGTAGCGCGCACGTCGCCATTCATTCCGTGGCTCCCGAGAGCCTGAGCGGAATTCGCCGCTGCTTGGCGCAACGTCACAATTCGGTGGCAAACCAGTACATAGCGTAAGGCGGGTCCAGCTTCTCGGCCTCGATGAAACCGTATTTGCGATAGAAGCGCACCGCCCGTTCATTGGCGAAGCCGACGCCAAGATGGGCACCCCGCGATCCGCGCGCCTTCATCGCGCCAAGCCACGTGTCGATCATCCGCCTGCCCCAGCCGCCACCTTGAAAGCGCGGCAGCAGATCGATGTGCAGATGCGAGGGATATGGCTCGGTGATGCGTCGCGGCGTGCGTGACGGGTGATGCATCAGCCACGCCATGCGTTCGTCGGGTGTCAGACCTCGCGAGGTGGCACCGGGATCCTGATAGGCCGCGCGCAGCTTCGGCCACCAGTCGGTTTCGAGCCGCTTTTCGAACGGATGCGTGTCGAGCGCTCCAAGGATGTAGCCGCCGACGCCATCTTCGTCCTCAAGCACAAACGCGCTCTCCGGCTCCAGCACGCCGTACGGCCCGGCATAGATGTGGCCGATCGCCTTGGGATCGCGATAAAGATGCGTTGCATCAGCGCCGCTCGAACCTGTGGCGAGACAGATGCGATAGATCGCGTCGAGGTCGCCTGCGCGATAGGGCCGTATCTCCGCCATCGGTTCCTTCCGCCGGAAAGGCACTCTAGGATATTGGCGAAAGCGCGAAAGAGGAACACGATGTCGAGTCTGGCCGAGCGATTGGGCTACAACGCCGACGACCGCATCCTCATCGTCAATTGCGACGACATCGGCTCCAGCCACGCCTGCAATGTTGCCGCGGAGCGCTCGATCCGCGAGGGCTGGGCGACGAGCGCCACCCTGATGGTGCCGTGCCCTTGGGCGAAGGAGGCCGTCGAACGCTTCGCCGATCTCGACGTCGGCGTTCATCTGACGCTCACCGCCGAATATCCCGACTATCGCTGGCGCGCCCTCACCGGCGCGAAATCGTTGCACGACAAGGACGGCTATCTGCCGACCGGCATCCGCGAGGTCTATGCCAATGCGCGGCTCGAGGACGTCGAAGCCGAGTGCCGCGCCCAGATCGACCAGGCGCTCGCCTGGGGCGTCGACGTCACCCACATCGACAATCACATGGGCACGCTGTCGTATGACGAGCGCTATAACGCCATATTCCTCAAGCTGGCGGTCGACTACGACCTGCCGCTCCGCCTCGGCAGCGAAAGCGCCGAGAAGCAGCTCAGCTATTCGCCGCGGCGCATGGCGAGCGAAGCCCGCCGCCTCTATCCCGACCGCTTCGTCATGCAGTGGGGACGTCCGACGCGCGAAGTCCTGCACGAATACCTGCCGACCCTGCGTCCCGGAATCACCGAATTCTGCATGCACCCGGTCGAGGACGGCCCGGAGCTGCAAGGCTACGACAAGACCCAGGCCTGGATCCGCACACACGACTATGGCTGCCTGATGGACGAAGAGCTGCGCGGCATGATCCGCAAAGCGGATGCAAAGCTGATCAGCTATCGCCCGCTCAGAGAGGCGATGCGGAAGGCCTGATTCCCCCTCCACTTGGTGGAGGGGGCGCGGCGCGTAGCGACAGCAGCGCGACGCGAGGAGATCGGCAGGATGAGGCTCGTTCGGGCCAATCCTCCCCCGATCAATCGCTACGCGATTGCTCGCCCCCTCCGCCAAGCGGAGAGGAAGAACTGTCAGCGCAACTGATCCCGGTTCGCCCACGTCGCATGCGTGCCGCTGCACAACTTGTGCGGCAGGGCGATCCGCACCACCGGTCCGTCTTCCAGATGCTGAGCGTCGAGCAGGACGCATTCCGATGTGCCGCTGTTCTCATCGGTGATGAAACTCACCAGATAGCCGTCGTCTTCGGATCGCGCATTCAGGCGCGGCGCAAACGGTGCCTCACTGCCATAGCGTCCTTCGGCGAGCGCGTAGGACGCGCTCTTCCCGCTCTCCAAGTCGTGCTTCACATAGCCGTTGAACAGGAACCATCCCGGCTTCGATGTCGTCGAGTACGCGTAGCGGTACTTTCTTCCGCCCGACCGCCCGTTGACCATCCCGAACTCCAGCACCCGGTCGTCCAGCCGCTCCTCGCGCGTCCTGCCGGTCTTCATGTCGAACCGCCAGCGATGCAACTTCGAGCGGAACGAATGCATGTCGAGATACGCCATCATGTGCTCGAAGCCCGGCAACGCGTCCTTGTGCGGTTTCGGCGTCGGTTCTTCCTGGAAATAGCCGTCGAGCACGACTTCGTCGCCCTCCTCATAGGCATTCACCCAGTGCAGTACATAGGTCGGCGCCGCTTCGAACCAGCGGATCTCGTCGCTGCGTCCGAGGCGTGGAATGATCCCAAAGCGTGAGGGCAATCCTTCGTGTTTGCGTACCGCGTGAATGTCGCGCTTGAGAAGCTCCGCATCCCAGAACACCGGCAGATCGTTCAGGATCGCATAGTGCTCGGTGAAGGCCATGTCGTGCGGCAGCCGCGGCCCCGGCAAGGCGATCGGCACGTAGTGCTTCAATCGCCCATCCGGCCCCACCACGCCATAGTGCAAATGCGGCGCGACTTTCGAATAGTTGAAGAACATCAGCTCGCCGGTATGTTCGTCGAGCTTGGGATGCGCTGAGGCCCCGTCCAGCGGCACCCACGACGCAACGCCGTCGTTTTCCAGGGTCTCCGGATCGAGCTGATAACCCTCGCCGCACTGATAGAACGTCGCGAGCGCGCGACCCGCATGCACGACCACATCGGTGCTGGCATTGTCCTTCAGCGAACCGTGCGCGCCAAAGCCGCGGCGCTTCGACACCTGCACCGGATCGGCGAGGCCACCCCACAGCGATGCATTCACCTCCTGCTCGGCGGTGAAGCCGCGCGTGCGGATGAAGCGGTTGCGATAGTTCGCCTTGCCGTCGCGAAAACTGATCCGATGCAGCATCGCATCGCCATCGAACGGATGAAACCGCCCCAGCGGCTGATGAATCTGGTTCTCGGTGTTGCGAAGATAAATCCCGTCGACGTCATCCGGAATATTCCCTTCGATCACATCGAGATCGAACGCATTCACCTCCTCCAGCAACGGCGTCCAGGGGCCGTTGAGATAGGGATGATTGCTCGGTTGCAGCGAGCTCTTGATCGGCGGAAGACGTTCGAGTTTCATGGCAATCCTCGGTTCGGATCGTATAACCAAACGGCGACGGGCGTCGATTGCAGGTCAGCCGAGCGCCTTTGCCAGGCGGTCCAGCACAGCCTGCGCCGCTTCCGCCGACAGCTCTTCGCCATCCCATCCCACGATCGGCAGGTCGTACAGCATCGTGTTGTCGTCGTTCATCGCGCGCGGCACTGCGATCCGGTCCCGCACGCGCAGCAAATTTTGCGGCCGGTAGGGGCCGCGCCTGAGGTCACCGAGCATCATTCGCTCCAACGCGGAGAGGTGAATCTTCTCGCCAATCTGCTCGTTGTGCCGGTCGCAACCGACCGGCCAGGTGTAGAAACCGCCGTAGGAGCGAACGTCTTCATTGCCGATGGAGCGCAATGCAGACGGCCAAAACCGATAGACACCGCTGCGCGCTTCGTGCCGCTCGCATGGCACCCAGTTCCTGTCGCAAAGCGACGCGGTCTGCACCGGAAAGTCCGGGAAGTGATGGCGCAGGCGCTGCACCATCCAGCTGAGACTGATGTCGTCGAGCGCGCGGAACTCCTTCGTCTCGCGATTCCAATGGTTGTGGTAGCCGCCGCCGACGTCGCCATGCGACCCGGCGAACCACACCTGTTCTGTGAGGGTCGCATAGGACTTGAACTTTGGCTTGCGCCACGCCGTCGCCTGGAACGGCCTGCGATGCTCGTCGATCGCCATCGCATGCAGATTGACCTTGGTGATCGACGACAGGGCGACGTCATGAAATTCGTAGCGCTCGCGATTGAGCCGCGCCAGCAAGCGCAGCGGCACGCCCAGGGCTCCGACGGTGTCGAACACACCGACGCATTCGACCCGAAACGCCGGGCGGTTGTGCACCAGCGGCGTCAGCGCATGCCAAATGCCGGGCAACCGATCGTTGGTCGCCGCCTTGTAGTAACGCCACGCGATCTCTTCATTTTCCGCGGTGCACTGCTCGGCCCTGAGAAGCCCCGCCGCCGCCAGATAGCCGACGAGAGAGCGCGCGGTGTAGGAGCCGCGCGAAAATCCGAAGACGAAGATTTCGTCGCCTTCGCGATAGTTGAAGGAGAGGAACTTGTAGGCCCGGCGAATATTGCCATCGAGGCCGTCGCCAAGCGCCCCACCGAACAGCCGGTCGCGCAGCGGGCCGGTCCCGACGCCGCGCTCGTAGAACACCAAATACTCCGTCTCGTTGTGTGTCCGTCCCGCCACCGGCTTGGCTGGCAGATCGTTCACGGCCGCGGCCATCGGCACGAGTTTCGATTGTGCGTCCAGTGAGTTGTCGATGATCTCGCGCAGGCGCACGACATTGGTATCGTTGTCGCCGAGATCGGCGTCGTTCCACGTGCCGTCGAGCAACAACACCAAGCGCCGCGTCATGCCCGCCCCTCGCGCATTCGGGGCGGACCATACCATGACGAAGCGGGCCTGCCCCGCCCCTGCGAGGAGGGGTCAGGCCGCGTTCAGCGCCCGCCACACTTTCTCCGGCGTCGCCGGCATGTCGAAGGTCTTCACGCCCAGCGCATCGGTCAGCGCGTTCATGAACGCGGCCGGCGCCGCAATCGCACCCGCCTCGCCACAGCCCTTCACGCCGAGCGGATTGGACGGGCACGCGGTGATGGTCATGCCGACCTTGAAGTCCGGCAGATCGTCGGCCCGCGGCATCGTGTAATCCATGAAGGTGCCGCTGACGAGCTGGCCGCCCTTGTCATAGATGCCGTGCTCCATCATCGCCTGGCCGAGGCCCTGCGCCACACCGCCATGCACCTGGCCCTCCACGATCATCGGATTTATGACCGTGCCGAAATCGTCCACCGCGACAAAGCTCACGACTTCGGTCACGCCGGTGTCACGGTCGATCTCCACTTCGCAGATATGACAGCCTGCCGGGAAGGTGAAGTTCAAGGGATCGTAGAACGAGGTTTCCTTCAGCCCCGGCTCGATCTCGCCCGTAGGAAATTTGTGGCCAACATAGGCGGCGAGGGCGACTTCGGCGAACGCCAGCTTCTTGTTGGAATGGATACCGGCGAACTGCCCGTCCTCGAACGTCACATCGGCATGCGGCACCTCCATCACATGCGCCGCGATCTTCTTCGCCTTTTCGACTACCTTGTCGCAGGCCTTGGAGATTGCGGTCATGCCGACCGCGGCAGAGCGCGATCCATAGGTCCCCATGCCGAACTGGACTTTGTCGGTGTCGCCATGGACGATCTCGATCTGGTCGAACGGCACACCGAGCTTGTCGGCGACAAGTTGCGCGAACGTCGTCTCGTGGCCCTGGCCGTGGGAATGGCTGCCGGTCAGCACTTCCACCGAACCCGTCGGGTTCACCCGCACCTCGGCGGATTCCCAAAGTCCGACGCCGGCGCCGAGCGAGCCCACCGCGGCGGACGGTGCGATGCCGCAGGCTTCGATATAGGTCGAATAGCCGAGCCCGCGGACCTTGCCGCGTTTCGCCGCTTCGGCCTTGCGCGCCGCAAATCCGGCGACGTCGGCCGTCTTCATCGCGGCATCGAGCGAGGCGCCGTAGTCGCCGACGTCATAGGCCATGATAACCGGCGTCTGGTGCGGAAACTCTGTGATGAAGTTGCGACGGCGCAATTCCGCAGGATCGATCTTCATCTGGCGGGCGGCCTCTTCCACCAGCCGCTCCACCACATAGGTCGCCTCGGGACGCCCTGCCCCACGATAGGCATCCACCGGCGCGGTGTTGGTGTAGACCGCCTGCACCTCGCAATAGATCGCCGGAATGTTGTACTGCCCCGACAGCAGCGTCGCATAAAGATAAGTCGGCACCGACGACGAGAATGTCGACATATAGGCGCCGAGATTGGCGATGGTCTTCGCGCGCAAACCCGTGATCTTGCCGTTGGCGTCCAGTGCCAATGCCGCCTTCGTCACGTGATCGCGGCCATGGGCGTCGGCGAGGAAGCTCTCGCTGCGCTCGCCGGTCCACTTCACCGGCCGCCCGACCTTCGCGGCAGCCCAGGTGCACACCGTCTCTTCCGGATAGATAAAGATCTTCGAGCCGAAGCCGCCGCCGACGTCGGGCGCGATCACTCTGAGCTTGTGCTCTGGAGCGACACCCACGAACGCCGACAGCACCAGCCGTGCGACATGCGGATTCTGGCTCGTCGTTGTCAGGGTGTAGACGCCCGATCCGGCATCGTACTCGCCGATCGCCGCGCGCGGCTCCATCGCATTGGGCACCAGCCGGTTGTTGACGATATCGAGTTCGATCACATGCGCGGCCGATGCGAAGGCCGCGTCGGTCTTCGCCTTGTCGCCCAGCTCCCAGTCATAGATCTCGTTGTTCGGTGCCTCGGGATGAATCTGCGCCGCGCCCGGTTTGGTCGCGTCGGCGGGTGAAATCACAGCCGGCAATTCCTCGTAGTCGACAGCAACCTTCTCGGCGCCCTCTTTCGCCGCAGCCAACGTTTCGCCGATCACCACAGCGAGCTGGTCGCCGACATGGCGCACCTTGCCGAGCGCCAGCGCCGGATGGTTGCCCATCCGCATCGGCGTGCCGTCCTTCGAATTCACCGCCCAGCCGCAGATGAGACCGCGCACGCCATCCGCCGCGAGCTGCTCACCGGTCAGTACCGCCAGAACGCCGGGGGTCTGCAATGCGGCGCGGGTGTCGATCTTGCCGAAATTGGCGTGGGCATGCGGACTGCGGACGAACACCGCATAGGTCTGGCCGGGCTTGACGGCATCGTCGGTGTACTTGCCCTGCCCGGTGATGAAGCGAAAATCCTCTTTGCGCTTGGTCGGCTGGCCCAGCTGCTTGGTCATGATCCGGCGCCCTCTGAAATGTTAGCTGCCACTGTATTTGGGTTTACGCTTTTCTGTGAAGGCCAGCATGGCCTCCCGCGCATCATTTGTCGCGCGGCGGGCCTGGGCCAGGCCGACCGTCTCGTACTTCATGGCGTCGTCGATATCGGCCGCAAAATTGTGCTGCAGCACCCGTTTGGACACCCGTAGGGCCAGCGGCGGCCATTGGGTCATCTCATTGGCGACCTTCACGGATTCCGCGATCAGGTTGTCCTGGGCCACCAGCCGGTCGAGCAGTCCCAAACGGTACGCTTCGTCCGCACTTACTGCGCGGCTGGTGAAAATGAGGTCGGCCGCCCGGGCGTAGCCGACGACCCGCGGCAGGAAATAGGAGAGGCCCGAATCCGGCGAGAGGCTGCGCTCGATGAAGACTGTCTTGAAGCGTGCGTTCTCCGAGCCGATGCGCATGTCAGCGGCCAGGGCCGTGCTCATGCCGGCACCCGCGGCCACGCCGTTCACAGCGGCGATCACCGGCTTGTCGAAATGGTGGAACATCTTGGCCCAGCGTCCGACCCAGCCGTCCTCGTCGATGCGTTCGTTCTGGCTCGTCGGGGCAGGCAGGCCGCCCTGCCGGATAGTCTCCGCTGCCGCGATCATGTCGGCACCCGAGCAGAACCCCTTGCCGGCGCCGGTCACGATCAGCACACGCACCTCGTCGTCCTTGTGCGCTTCCCGGATTGCCTCGCCGACTTCGCTGCGCAACACGGCGTTGATTGCGTTGTAGCGCTCCGGCCGGTTGAACGTCAGGATCGCAACGTGCTCGCGTTTCTCAAACAGGATGGCTTCGTAGGACATTCGCGGCTCCCACCTTGGCGCCGGCCACGCTCTCACCTCCCCCTTGTGGGGAGGTCGGCAGGCTTTGCGTCAGCAAAGCGTGACGGGTGGGCTGCTTGAGCAAGTGGATTCTGTAAAGGCGTACTCGCCGCGCCACCCGGATCGCTTCGCGATCCGACCTCCCCACAGGGGGGAGGTAAATCGGAGCTTACGCCTTCACGCTCACCGGTTTCCCATCGACGATCTGGTCGAGATATTCGGACAACCCGTAGCCCACCTTCCCGTCGCAGCGGTATTCCGTCATTCCCTCGGTGATGCGGGTGAGGAGTTCGTTACCGTCCGCATCCTTGCGCCGGTTGCGCAGCGGGATCAGCGAGATCACCTTGCCGGTGACCTCGTATTCTGCGCCGCCGTGTGTCTTCACCCTGGCGCGCAAACCCGTCTGGTACCAGTTCTCGTCCCAGTCGGTGTCCATGCTGCATTCCTTGATGAGATCGTACTTGCCGTCCTTCAGCACCATGCCGCCCTCGCGGGGCTTGCCGCCCTCGCCGGCGACGATCGACAGCATCATCGCGAAGTCGGCTCCGAAGTTCATCGGACACCAGCGATACCAGTAGATCGCTTGCCAGTGCCGCGGCCCCCACGACTTGTCGCGCAAGCCGTGGCCGGACACCTCGAACGTCTCGTCACCGATTACAAAGCGCCCCCTCGCGGCCATGTGCTGCTCGTAATGCGCCTTGGCGAACGACTTCTCGGGATCGATCTCGAGTGACGAGCCGTCCTCTTTCACCGTTTCGCCGCCGAACATCGGCGACACGCCATCGAAGTCGAGCTCGACCTTGCAGGAGAGCTGCGGATTGTTCTTGAACGCCTTCGACGGCTCGGCCATCTCGTTCGGATCGGTCAGCACACAGGCCTTGCCGTCATAGGTGAGGCGCAGCTTCTTGAATGGCTCGACGACCTCGATCTTCAGACCGCCGGCATTCATCTCCGTGTTGCCGCTGATCTTCGGCCGGCCATACATGAACGCGACGCGGCCATCGGGCAGATAGAGACACACCGTCATCTCGGCATAGCCTTCGTTCGGCCGGTTGCCGATGCGAAACCAGCCGCCGACCTTCTTCACCGGATCGAACATGTTGAAATACATGCTCTCGTTATAGTTTTTCGCCGCGTCTGGCGCGTGTGGGTACTCGTCCTTCGGTTCGAGACGCACTTTGTATCCGGTGGGTGCCGCAGCCATGTCGTTCTCCAATAGAAGCCTTTAAGCAAATCAGGCGGACTCACGATTGCCGCGAGCCCGCCCGATGCAGTCCTAGATCATCGAGACGCTCAGTTCACCTTCTCGAGAATGTGCACGGCGCAGGCGCTGCCCGCGCCCACGACATGCGTCAGCCCGATGCGCGCGCCTTCGACCTGGCGTGCGCCGGCCTCGCCGCGGAGATGCGTCGTCACCTCATAGATGTTCGCAATTCCGGTCGCACCGAGCGGATGGCCCTTCGAGAGCAGGCCGCCAGACACGTTCACCGGAATCCGCCCACCGATCGTCGTCGCGCCCGAATCGATCAGCTGCCCGGCCTCGCCGTCCTTGCAGAGGCCAAGGTTCTCGTAATGCACCAGCTCGGCCGTCGCGAAGCAGTCATGCAGCTCGATCAGGTTGATGTCGTCAGGCCCGACGCCGGCCATCTCGTACGCCGTCTTGGCCGCAATGCGCGTCACCGCGTTGAAATCCATCATCGCAATGTTGCGCGACGTGTAAGGATCGGACGCCAGCGCCGAACCGCGTACCTTCACGGCGCGGCCCATCAGGCCCAGTTCCTTCGCCTTCTTCTCCGAGCACAGCACCGCTGCGGCCGACCCGTCGACGTTCACCGAGCACATGAGCTTGGTGTTGGGGTAGGAAATCATTTCCGCGCCCATCACTTCTTCCAGCGGCGTTTCCTTCTGGTACATCGCCTTTGGATTCTTCGTCGAATGGTGATGGTTCTTCACCGACACCTTGGCGAACTGCTCGAACGTCGTGCCGTATTTGCGCGTATGCTCGAGGCCGACATGCGCGAACACGCTCGGCATCGTGCCGGAGCCGAGAAGGCCTTCGGTGGGAATGCCCTTGCCGCCGCCGGCGCCACCGAGAAGGCCCGTGCCCATCTGCTCGGTGCCGACGCACAGCACCAGGTCATAGACGCCGGCCTTGATCGCCATCCAGCCTTCGCGGAACGCGGTCGCGCCCGTCGCGCAGGCATTGGCGCAGTTTACCACCGGAACGCCGGTCTGGCCGATTTCGCGCAGGATGCGCTGACCGACACCGGCGGCCGCTTCGCCGAGATTGCCGCTGTAGACGGCCTGCATGTCGGCGATGGTGAGACCGCAATCGTCCAATGCCATCAGCGCCGCCTGGGCCTTTCCAGCACATTGGGATCCTAAGCTTAGAATTCCACGTGGACAAGTTGTCGCGGCCGCTTCTATAGTGTCACCTAAATACTAGTGACTCCAGCGTAACTGGACTGGCCACAGTTAGGCCGCAAATGTAATCACACTGGCTCACCTTCGGGTGGGCCTTTCTGCGTTCGCGAGTGGACCCGATAAGCTCATGGAGCGGCGTAACCGTCGCACAGGAAGGACAGAGAAAGCGCGGATCTGGGAAGTGACGGACAGAACGGTCAGGACCTGGATTGGGGAGGCGGTTGCCGCCGCTGCTGCTGACGGTGTGACGTTCTCTGTTCCGGTCACACCACATACGTTCCGCCATTCCTATGCGATGCACATGCTGTATGCCGGTATACCGCTGAAAGTTCTGCAAAGCCTGATGGGACATAAGTCCATCAGTTCAACGGAAGTCTACACGAAGGTTTTTGCGCTGGATGTGGCTGCCCGGCACCGGGTGCAGTTTGCGATGCCGGAGTCTGATGCGGTTGCGATGCTGAAACAATTATCCTGAGAATAAATGCCTTGGCCTTTATATGGAAATGTGGAACTGAGTGGATATGCTGTTTTTGTCTGTTAAACAGAGAAGCTGGCTGTTATCCACTGAGAAGCGAACGAAACAGTCGGGAAAATCTCCCATTATCGTAGAGATCCGCATTATTAATCTCAGGAGCCTGTGTAGCGTTTATAGGAAGTAGTGTTCTGTCATGATGCCTGCAAGCGGTAACGAAAACGATTTGAATATGCCTTCAGGAACAATAGAAATCTTCGTGCGGTGTTACGTTGAAGTGGAGCGGATTATGTCAGCAATGGACAGAACAACCTAATGAACACAGAACCATGATGTGGTCTGTCCTTTTACAGCCAGTAGTGCTCGCCGCAGTCGAGCGACAGGGCGAAGCCCTCGGCTGGTTGCCCTCGCCGCTGGGCTGGCGGCCGTCTATGGCCCTGCAAACGCGCCAGAAACGCCGTCGAAGCCGTGTGCGAGACACCGCGGCCGGCCGCCGGCGTTGTGGATACCTCGCGGAAAACTTGGCCCTCACTGACAGATGAGGGGCGGACGTTGACACTTGAGGGGCCGACTCACCCGGCGCGGCGTTGACAGATGAGGGGCAGGCTCGATTTCGGCCGGCGACGTGGAGCTGGCCAGCCTCGCAAATCGGCGAAAACGCCTGATTTTACGCGAGTTTCCCACAGATGATGTGGACAAGCCTGGGGATAAGTGCCCTGCGGTATTGACACTTGAGGGGCGCGACTACTGACAGATGAGGGGCGCGATCCTTGACACTTGAGGGGCAGAGTGCTGACAGATGAGGGGCGCACCTATTGACATTTGAGGGGCTGTCCACAGGCAGAAAATCCAGCATTTGCAAGGGTTTCCGCCCGTTTTTCGGCCACCGCTAACCTGTCTTTTAACCTGCTTTTAAACCAATATTTATAAACCTTGTTTTTAACCAGGGCTGCGCCCTGTGCGCGTGACCGCGCACGCCGAAGGGGGGTGCCCCCCCTTCTCGAACCCTCCCGGTCGAGTGAGCGAGGAAGCACCAGGGAACAGCACTTATATATTCTGCTTACACACGATGCCTGAAAAAACTTCCCTTGGGGTTATCCACTTATCCACGGGGATATTTTTATAATTATTTTTTTTATAGTTTTTAGATCTTCTTTTTTAGAGCGCCTTGTAGGCCTTTATCCATGCTGGTTCTAGAGAAGGTGTTGTGACAAATTGCCCTTTCAGTGTGACAAATCACCCTCAAATGACAGTCCTGTCTGTGACAAATTGCCCTTAACCCTGTGACAAATTGCCCTCAGAAGAAGCTGTTTTTTCACAAAGTTATCCCTGCTTATTGACTCTTTTTTATTTAGTGTGACAATCTAAAAACTTGTCACACTTCACATGGATCTGTCATGGCGGAAACAGCGGTTATCAATCACAAGAAACGTAAAAATAGCCCGCGAATCGTCCAGTCAAACGACCTCACTGAGGCGGCATATAGTCTCTCCCGGGATCAAAAACGTATGCTGTATCTGTTCGTTGACCAGATCAGAAAATCTGATGGCACCCTACAGGAACATGACGGTATCTGCGAGATCCATGTTGCTAAATATGCTGAAATATTCGGATTGACCTCTGCGGAAGCCAGTAAGGATATACGGCAGGCATTGAAGAGTTTCGCGGGGAAGGAAGTGGTTTTTTATCGCCCTGAAGAGGATGCCGGCGATGAAAAAGGCTATGAATCTTTTCCTTGGTTTATCAAACGTGCGCACAGTCCATCCAGAGGGCTTTACAGTGTACATATCAACCCATATCTCATTCCCTTCTTTATCGGGTTACAGAACCGGTTTACGCAGTTTCGGCTTAGTGAAACAAAAGAAATCACCAATCCGTATGCCATGCGTTTATACGAATCCCTGTGTCAGTATCGTAAGCCGGATGGCTCAGGCATCGTCTCTCTGAAAATCGACTGGATCATAGAGCGTTACCAGCTGCCTCAAAGTTACCAGCGTATGCCTGACTTCCGCCGCCGCTTCCTGCAGGTCTGTGTTAATGAGATCAACAGCAGAACTCCAATGCGCCTCTCATACATTGAGAAAAAGAAAGGCCGCCAGACGACTCATATCGTATTTTCCTTCCGCGATATCACTTCCATGACGACAGGATAGTCTGAGGGTTATCTGTCACAGATTTGAGGGTGGTTCGTCACATTTGTTCTGACCTACTGAGGGTAATTTGTCACAGTTTTGCTGTTTCCTTCAGCCTGCATGGATTTTCTCATACTTTTTGAACTGTAATTTTTAAGGAAGCCAAATTTGAGGGCAGTTTGTCACAGTTGATTTCCTTCTCTTTCCCTTCGTCATGTGACTTGATATCGGGGGTTAGTTCGTCATCATTGATGAGGGTTGATTATCACAGTTTATTACTCTGAATTGGCTATCCGCGTGTGTACCTCTACCTGGAGTTTTTCCCACGGTGGATATTTCTTCTTGCGCTGAGCGTAAGAGCTATCTGACAGAACAGTTCTTCTTTGCTTCCTCGCCAGTTCGCTCGCTATGCTCGGTTACACGGCTGCGGCGAGCGCTAGTGATAATAAGTGACTGAGGTATGTGCTCTTCTTATCTCCTTTTGTAGTGTTGCTCTTATTTTAAACAACTTTGCGGTTTTTTGATGACTTTGCGATTTTGTTGTTGCTTTGCAGTAAATTGCAAGATTTAATAAAAAAACGCAAAGCAATGATTAAAGGATGTTCAGAATGAAACTCATGGAAACACTTAACCAGTGCATAAACGCTGGTCATGAAATGACGAAGGCTATCGCCATTGCACAGTTTAATGATGACAGCCCGGAAGCGAGGAAAATAACCCGGCGCTGGAGAATAGGTGAAGCAGCGGATTTAGTTGGGGTTTCTTCTCAGGCTATCAGAGATGCCGAGAAAGCAGGGCGACTACCGCACCCGGATATGGAAATTCGAGGACGGGTTGAGCAACGTGTTGGTTATACAATTGAACAAATTAATCATATGCGTGATGTGTTTGGTACGCGATTGCGACGTGCTGAAGACGTATTTCCACCGGTGATCGGGGTTGCTGCCCATAAAGGAGGCGTTTACAAAACCTCAGTTTCTGTTCATCTTGCTCAGGATCTGGCTCTGAAGGGGCTACGTGTTTTGCTCGTGGAAGGTAACGACCCCCAGGGAACAGCCTCAATGTATCACGGATGGGTACCAGATCTTCATATTCATGCAGAAGACACTCTCCTGCCTTTCTATCTTGGGGAAAAGGACGATGTCACTTATGCAATAAAGCCCACTTGCTGGCCGGGGCTTGACATTATTCCTTCCTGTCTGGCTCTGCACCGTATTGAAACTGAGTTAATGGGCAAATTTGATGAAGGTAAACTGCCCACCGATCCACACCTGATGCTCCGACTGGCCATTGAAACTGTTGCTCATGACTATGATGTCATAGTTATTGACAGCGCGCCTAACCTGGGTATCGGCACGATTAATGTCGTATGTGCTGCTGATGTGCTGATTGTTCCCACGCCTGCTGAGTTGTTTGACTACACCTCCGCACTGCAGTTTTTCGATATGCTTCGTGATCTGCTCAAGAACGTTGATCTTAAAGGGTTCGAGCCTGATGTACGTATTTTGCTTACCAAATACAGCAATAGTAATGGCTCTCAGTCCCCGTGGATGGAGGAGCAAATTCGGGATGCCTGGGGAAGCATGGTTCTAAAAAATGTTGTACGTGAAACGGATGAAGTTGGTAAAGGTCAGATCCGGATGAGAACTGTTTTTGAACAGGCCATTGATCAACGCTCTTCAACTGGTGCCTGGAGAAATGCTCTTTCTATTTGGGAACCTGTCTGCAATGAAATTTTCGATCGTCTGATTAAACCACGCTGGGAGATTAGATAATGAAGCGTGCGCCTGTTATTCCAAAACATACGCTCAATACTCAACCGGTTGAAGATACTTCGTTATCGACACCAGCTGCCCCGATGGTGGATTCGTTAATTGCGCGCGTAGGAGTAATGGCTCGCGGTAATGCCATTACTTTGCCTGTATGTGGTCGGGATGTGAAGTTTACGGGAAAG